>Ga0207926_1000019_pt1 | contig 76225 bp, 70 predicted proteins | sample NGESurdeep072012_8_FD_184454 | JGI IMG/M metagenome (GOLD analysis project Ga0207926, IMG submission 184454) | Arctic peat soil microbial communities from Barrow, Alaska - NGEE Surface sample 210-1 deep-072012 (SPAdes) | ecosystem: Environmental > Terrestrial > Soil > Wetlands > Peat ...
AATCTTTGAAGTCCCAGCAGGGACGATAGATGGTTACTCCGTACGCCCGACTCCTTCGCGGCTTTCAAATGAGTCGGAGATCCCATCATTGTCCCCACTCCAACAGTCGCGCTCACATGCAGCATTCCCAGATTAGCGCTAGAATCGGGCGCGAATCTACGCTACCTTGGGTCGATTACTTGTGAGATGGCGATTTCACAAAAGCTATCGCAAGTGGGGTCGAAAGTGGATTTGTAGCTGAAATATGTACAAGACGACCATCTCGGCGATGAATGTTGCTGGAATAGATAAAAATGCGGCGGCGGTACCTCGACCGATAAAGCGGGCCAACGGCGTTGCATCCGCGCCAAATTGAAGAGTCGAGAAGATAGAGATTATGAGACCGACTTGGAACACCGCAAACGCAGCAAGCCAATACGCGGCATGATGTTGAGCGAGCAAAACATCCCCCTCGCGTCCGGTGAGTCCTACCAGGTCGCCGACAACGATCCCTTGGGCGATGTAGAAGATGTACGAAGATGCGGCAGCAACGGCGAGAGCAAGTGCAATCAACCAACGAATGGCATAACTGACGTGCTTGTTGGTTCCGACGCGGTCTGCGGCTGCTTCCATGCACCTCACGCTACATCAGCACGCGACGCCCTTCAATAGCTGTTGCAAACGCATTATGAAAGGGCGCCCCTTGGGGTAGGTTGTGAGTGTGAGCCTCATCGCCTACGAAGAATATTGTGCCGCCCTACGGGCTGAAGGTGAAACTGAAAGATCGGTGAGACCCGGCTTTGAGGTCTGAGCAGAATTGACCATCTCTGGCGTGGGCCTCGGCTTCATCCCGAACCGGAAAAAGTAAACGCAGACGCGGAAAGAATAACCAGCGTGTGTTCTGTTTTGGACAGATTGAGCACGTCTCGACCTGTCACACTTTTCGGAGACTTGGTGTTAAGCAGGTCCGGTGTTACGGCAAGACAGTGGAGCATATTGGGCACCTGGCGAGCGTTACATGCAGACTGCCGCCAATCTGATTAGTCAGCCCTTCGAGGACTTTAAAGAGAATTTCAATGAGTATCGAAACGATTTTGGTTATCGTCTTGATTGTGTTCCTGCTTGGTGGAGGCGGGTGGTACTGGGGTCGCGGCCGCGCTTAACGCGACCAGGTCACGAAGAAAGAAAAGTGAACTTGCGCCCCCTCGGTCGTGTCTCCTCATTGTAGAGACCTTACCGGAGTAGTCATCGTCTCATCTCCAGTTTGAGCACAACGTCTTTCAATGGGTCGTGGCGTCGCGCTCCCACTGCCTTCGAACCTAACTCGGCCGTCACCGCAGAACCGAGAGGAAACCATTCCATTCTGTTCGGTTTTTCTCACAAGGAGGAAAGAATCATGAAAGTCATCTCTGGAAGTATCGCCCGTATTTCTCTGTGTACCGGCTTGTTACTCGGTACCGTGGCGTTCGGACACACGCAAGAACCGGCTAGTCAGCCGGCTTCCCCCGCCGTCGACAATACCAAGATGAACCAGCGGGATCAGAACAAGAATGAACTCACGGCGGATCAACAGAAGGACAATCGTACTGACCGCGACATAACACAGCGGATACGACAATCCATCATGTACGACAAATCTCTGTCGACGTATGCGCACAACGTCAAGATCATCACACAAAATGGTCAGGTCACACTGAAGGGGCCTGTGCGGTCCGAAGGCGAGAAACAAGCCATTGAGACCAAGGCCACTGAAGTCGCGGGTGCAAACAAAGTGACCAACGACTTAAACATCAAACAGTAGCAATTAAGACTTGGCAGCAAAAGGAGAAACACAATGGCAGGTAAAAATACAGCAGTATTTGGCATCTATCCGAACCGTGGAAGCGTAGACAATGCAGTGGATGCATTGAAGGTAGCGGAGTTTCGGAATACAGATATTTCCGTACTTTTCCCGGAGGGTTCCGGCACGAAGGACTTCGCTCACGAAAAGAACACGAAAGCACCTGAAGGCACGGCAACCGGTGCCGGTACCGGTGCTGTACTGGGCGGCGGGTTGGGCTGGTTGGTTGGCATCGGCGCCCTCGCAATACCCGGACTAGGGCCCTTCATTGCTGCTGGACCGATCATGGCGGCCCTAGCAGGAGCCGGTGTTGGAGGCGCAGTCGGTGGCCTCACAGGAGCTCTAATCGGCATGGGAATCCCGGAGTACGAGGCCAAGCGCTATGAAGGCCGCGTTAAGGATGGTGGAATTCTACTGTCCGTTCATTCTGACGATTCCGCGTGGACAAAGAAAGCCAAGGAGATCCTGGAGCGGACAGGCGCCCAGGACATTTCCTCGACCGGCGAAGCGAGTGCCGAAAAGGTCGAGAAAAACCCTGTTGGCGAAGTTGCCTAAGGCTTAGGCAAACGCTCCTTAGCCAGTAAAGCCCGGCGGCAGGACGGTCTGCCGCCGGAACTTCGGCAAGAGGCCATGCCTCAAAAGTCGAACGAGATTTCCCGGAGCCACTTGCCCAAAGGATTCCGACGAATAGCGCGGCAGGCATCCTCTCGTTATTCAAGAACTTGCGAAGGAGTTCGACCGCCAAGTTCTTCTGCGGCATGTAGCTCACTTCTGTCAGAAACTCCTCTGACAAGATTGAGATGTCCGGCTTCTTCAGGCCGGCCGCAGCGAAGATGTCCACGACCTCGTCGGATACCACCGCCCGCGAGACGATCTGCCGAATCGCGTAGTCCAGGTCTTGCTCGGGACGATGTTGCTGTACCGCCGACTTTGCGAGTACGGCGCGGACGGATTGGAAGAAGCCCACGTCGTCCCTTATTCGCATCGCCTCGTCATGCGGCACAGCCAGCGCGAAAGCCGCAGAGAGGTCGGTTACGGCCTTCAATAGGCGATTCTTGCCGTCTTCCTGCTTGAGGATGTGCTCTTGGGCGTTCGGCAGCAACCCGAGCCTTTCGGCAGCAGCGCCAGTCGTCCAGGCCGACCAATCGAAGCCATGGAAAAGCCCTCGACAAATCTCATACTTCTCCAACATCGTCGCCACGGCCTCTTCTTGCGGAATCGCCGTAGTGCCCTTACCGCCGTTTTCCGTGTACGTCGCCAACGCCTGCTTCAATTCGTGCGCGATACCGAGATAATCCACCACCAGCCCGCCGGGTTTGTCTTTGAAGACCCGGTTCACTCGGGCAATCGCCTGCATGAGTCCGTGGCTCCGCATGGGCTTGTCCACGTACATGGGTGTGGAGCGGCGGCACGTCGAACCCCGTCAGCCACATGTCGCGGACAAGTACGACCTTGAATAGGTTCTGTTTGCCGGACTGCGTTGGAACCGAAATGAAAATACAGGATGACCCGCTCGACGCAACAGCAGCGTGCGGGATCATTTGGTACAACTGAATTACAGCTATTTATACCAACCAGTTCCCGATTTCTTCGCAGCCCCTTCCAGAAGCGGTCCCTGTTGCGAGGTGCTGGCCACGGCTGGCCGCGGTTTGGTCTCAATCACTAGAGCAGTTTCCGGCTGCTTGATTTCAAGTTTGCCCTTAAAGAAAGCGCCGTCTTCGATCGAAATCCGCGCGGTCGAGAGATCGCCCGTAAAAGATGCATTTCTAAATAATTCGACCCGCTCGCTGGCCTGGATGTCACCTTCCACGCGCCCGTGCAGAACCACATGGCGGGCTTCGATATCGCCGTGTATTCGGCCATTGGAACGGATCGTCAGGCGCTGACCGTGTAGCTTGATCGAGCCCTCCACTTCGCCGTCTACAACCAAGGCTTCATTGCCCGAAATTTCGCCTTTCACTATCAGCAACTTTCCAACGATGGCTGTCCCCTGGCTAAGCACGCTGTCACTGCGCGGAGCTTCACCCGCGGCCGATAGCGCACTCGCAGCGGGGGTCGATCTAAGGCCGGGCGCGCTCGTATCTCTACCTGGCGTCGAGACTTCGTCTGCCCTTCGCGATGACTTCCACATGACGCTGAGGGGGATCTCCCTCTGATGTCTTAAAGCCTAGAATCCTACACCCAACTCGCTCGGCGAGTCACACACGTCTGGTGTCTGCCCGAGCATAGCCAAGGGGGTTTGGGACACTCGGCCATTGCTCTAGTAGGGCCCGGAACGTCTTCACTTCTTGTCGTAAACCGCGGTGTTATTTACGTCCTCACCCTTTTCGTTCTTGCCTGTAAATACCGCCGTGCGCGTCTTTCCGTCAGGTGAGACTGTTGCCCTCACGGTCATCACCGGCGTGCCAGCCTTCTTCATCGTGCTCTCAACCGTGTTTGCGTCGATGCGCTTCAGGGCGACGGTGTCAGCGTAAGCTACACCCGTGACTGGGCTGTCCTGACCATCGTACTTGGCGGTGTATTCCACGTGGGTCGGGTTCCCCGCCGCATCGACTCCGTCGGCCGTGAGGTGGATACCATTGTCAACGGCGACGATGGTTACGGAGTTGCTTTTCGGCGCCGGCCCAGGACTGTACGTTGATTTGGCGGTGTTCAGCTTCCAGGTTCCAACATTGCTGTCGGCTGCCCAAGCCGCTCCGGCTAGAACCAGCGCCAGCACAAGGAGTTTCGTTGCCAAGGCTGTGAGTGATCGGATTTGCATAGGTTGCCTCCTCAATTCAGGTTCGTCATCTCAACCTGTTCTCGCGTGCTACGGTATTTCTGTTCGAGAGTGGCGTCGTTGGGGTCCGTGCCAGAATAAAACGAAGGGCACGTTAGAGGAGTGGCATGACTACTCTAGCTCATGATCGGGCAAAGTCAAGTAAAATGACCAGCAGAGTTCGTCGGAACGATCTGCTGATCTCGATTGTGGGAACCCTCGGAAATATAGGTATCTGCCCAGCGATTGAAGGGATAGTCAACGTAAACCGTGATCTTGCGCAGCATTGTGTCGAACTCGCCCATCGGCGCTCTTGCCCATCTTCAACTCGGTCGCGCTTACGCCATGCAGGGCGACACCGCCAAAGCGAAAGCCGCGTATCAGGACTTCCTCACCCTCTGGAAAGACGCCGACCCCGACATTCCCATCTACAAACAAGCCAAGGCTGAATACGCGAAGTTGCAGTAATTCCGGCGTTCGACCCCACAAAGCCTCAAGCATTGAAACCGATGATCGACGCGTCACTCGGAAACCAGAGGTCAGTCGGATAGTTGTTGAGATCAGGCCATGTCGTAGGTTAACCGGAACGGCGGCGCTCAGCCGCGATTACTTCCGCCATATTCGGTTTGAGGCACATCGTGGGCGTCGTGCCCGCGCAATCGTCTCGCGAGAGCAGCAGCCAGGCACACAGAAAAGAGCGCGGACATCGGAATGAGCTGAATGTTCCCATACGATACAGTGCGAAAACCGCATTCTGCGCTATTGAGTTGGATCCATGGAGCAGGATGGCAACAGGCAGACTCCGTCCACTCCGGTCATAAACGAATGCAAAAATGAAAGCGGCCTTGACGAGTGGCCGACATTTGCCCGTGACAAATGTGCGTTCACAGATTTCGCCCGGGTGTCTGGGCGCAAGTGGTTACTTTAGTTTCTTCCGCCGGCTGATTTCTCTGGCGCTTCGGCTTCTCGCACTTTACAAGGTATGTGTGGGTCAGAGGAGAGGTGTCCGTGCTCACTTCCGCGCCCAGGCGGCGGATAAAAACCGATCTTTGAGAACCCTAACCGCACCCTTGGCCAGAGCTGGACTTGGGACGTCTCATGGCTAGATCGCCGCTCCAGTCGGGCAAATTCCGGCTTGGCGGCACGCCCGGTCATTAAGGCGGAGAGGCGGAGAAGGCGAAGAGGCGAACAATTTGCGAAAACTATACCACCTAACTCCCACGGGCAGACATGGATACGTATAACTTATATATTTATCAAGAACATGCGAACAATTTCTTCCTAACCGACTGATTCTAAACAACCGCATAAAAATAAAGTTGGATTTTGTTATACATGACTATAACACTACAACACCACAACACCACAAGTTCCGACACACCCAGTTGCCCTAAACCTGCTTCAGCGCTTCTCGGGCTGCGGTGATGGTCTGCTCGATGTGCTGCGGCGTGTGGGCCACGCTGAGGAACGCGGCTTCGAACTGGGATGGTGGCAGCCATATCCCAGCATTCAACATGGCGTTATGGAAGCGGCCGAACTTGGCGGTATCGCAAGTCGCGGCGCTTTCCCAGTCGGTGACCTGCTTTTCGGTGAAGAAGAACGTGAACATGGAACCGACACGGTTGGCGGTCATCGCCACTCCTGCGGCTCTAGCGGAGTCGAGAACGCCCGAGACCAGCGTACCGGCGTATTCGTCGAGTTGGCGGTAATACTGCTGGCGATTGTCCTTCAACATGCCCAGCGTGGTGATTCCGGCGGCCATGGCCAGTGGATTTCCACTGAGCGTTCCCGCCTGGTAGACCGGTCCCAAGGGAGCGATCAAGTCCATGATCTTCGCCGGGCCACCGTAGGCTCCGACAGGCAGCCCGCCTCCAATGATCTTCCCCATGGTCACTAAGTCGGCCTTGATGTTGTACAGCTCTGATGCTCCACCAAACGCCAGACGGAAGCCGGTCATCACCTCGTCCAGGATGAGCAGTGCGCCTTCACGCTGGGTGATCGCCCGCAGGCCTTCGAGGTAGCCGGAATTGGGCGGAACGCAACCCATGTTGCCCACCACCGGCTCGACGATGATGCAGGCAATCTTGTCCTTGAACTTGGCGAAGGCCTGCTCGACGGCGTCGAGGTCGTTGTAGGGCAGCGCCAGGGTGAATTCGACGAACTCTTCCGGGACTCCCGCCGAGCCGGGGATGCCCAGTGTCGCCACGCCCGAACCCGCCTTCACCAGCAACGCGTCGCTGTGTCCGTGATAGCAGCCTTCGAACTTCACGAGGTACTTGCGATTCGTGTAGGCGCGGGCCAGCCGGATGGCCGACATGGTGGCTTCGGTTCCCGAACTCACGAAGCGCACTTTCTCGACCGCTGGAAAGGCATCAGTGACGAGTTCCGCCAGGTCGGCTTCGGTCGGCGTCGAAGCGCCGAAGCTGGTGCCCTTGCGCGCGGCATGAACGATGGCGTCGATGACGTCAGGGACAGAATGGCCGAGGATGAGCGGTCCCCAGGAGCCGACATAGTCGATGTACTGGTTGCCGTCGGCATCCCACACGTGAGGGCCTTCGCCGCGAACCAGGAATGGCGGATCACCGCCCACCGAGCGAAAAGCGCGGACAGGGGAGTTCACACCTCCGGGGATAAACTGCTCGGCTCGCTTTTGGAGCGCGCGGGACTGGTCGAAATTAAGTGCCATGATAATGAATTCCTTTTTAGGGGAAGGTACTCGATAAGCCCGGAGCCTCAGGCCAGACATTGGAATATATCAGGCTGGATGGGACCCTCCCTGTGAGTTGAATCACAGGATCCCTTCTGCGCCAGTGAACCGAGGCAAAGCGGCGATAGTACAGGGTATAGAGGCGCTTCGACTCCACTCCCTGCTGTCGCTGCGCTCAGAATGACAACCGGAGCTATGACTATTCCCGTACCGAGCCGTCCAAGTTGCTGACAAGACACGGGAAGTTCCCGCACTTTTGTGGCATGGAATTACCGCATCCGCGCAACAATCTGGGCATCAAACGGGATGTATAATCAGATAACGCAGCTCCGGGCAGTTCCCTGTAACTGTCTGACCTTCCAGCGAATTAGCGTATTTCACACATGTCGAAAACTACCAAGCTCATCGTTTTAGGTCTTTCGTTTCTATTGGCGACGCTGGTCGTGGCCGGTGGATTGGGCGTAAAGGCCAGCACCAACAATGACGATTCGTACCGCCAACTTGGCGTGTACAGCGAGGTGCTGTCGCGCATTCGGACGGAGTACGTCGAGGAACCCAACGTTCCTTCTGTAACCAACGGCGCACTGCACGGGCTGCTGGAATCTCTGGACGCCAACTCCAGCTACCTCGACCCGGCTGAGTACAAGGATTACAAGCAGCGCAAGAACGACGGCAAAGCGACGATTGGGGCGACGCTGTCGAAGCGCTTCGGGTACGCGGCCGTGGTGGCGGTAATCCCCGGCGGGCCCGCCGATAAAGCCGGCGTGGACAGCGGCGACATCATCGAGGCCATCGAGGGCAAGAGCACGCGCGACATGTCACTGGCGGAGATCGATGGCATCCTGACCGGACAGGTCGGGTCGGTGGTCAACGTGTCAGTGGTGCGCCCGCGCAAGGCCGCGCCGGTGAAGACCGCGATTACCCGCGACGTGGTGATCGATCCGGCGGTGAGCGACAAGATGCTGGAAGACGGCATCGGCTACATCAAGATTGACGATTTGCCCAAGGGACGCTCGCAGGAAGTTGCGGCCAAACTCAAGGCGTTGGAGAAGACGGGGGCCACCAAGCTGGTTCTCGATCTGCGCAATTCCGGCAGCGGCGACGAAAATGAGGGCATCGCTACGGCGAACCTGTTCCTGAATCACGGAACGATTTCGTACCTGCAAGGCCAGACATATCCCAAGCAGACGTTTAATGCTGATCCGCAGAAGGCAGTTGCGGCGACCATCCCGTTGGTTGTGCTGGTGAATCGCGGTACCGCAGGACCGGCGGAACTGGTGGCGGCGGCGATCATGGAGAACGCGCGCGGCGACGTTGTCGGTGACAAGACATTTGGCTCGGGCTCAATTCAGAAAGTCATCGAACTGCAGGACGGTTCAGCGCTGATGCTGTCGGTAGCCAAGTACTACTCGCCTTCGGGCAAGGCGCTGCAGGATACCGCGATCACGCCAAACGTTCTGGTGGCTGACAGTGCCGACGATTTCCAGGTTCCCGACGAGGACGAAAATGCGCAGCCTGATGAGAAGCAGCAGGAAAAGGAAAAGAAGGCCGCGCCCGACGATCAGTTAAAGAAGGCCATCGATGTGTTGAAGAACCCAGCGCAGAAGGCAGCCTAACCCTCAAGTTGATTTAAGGGATTTTTAGCAACCGCGGACGAATAGTCCGCGGTTCTGTTTTGCGCGAAAGAACTACTTTCCCAAATGCTGATTGAAGAAGTCGGCGATCATCCGATAGGTTTCCTGCGACTCGGGCAAGTTCCAGTCGTTCCAGAAGGCGTGGGGAAGGCCGTCGAAGACCACCAATTGCGCGTTGACTCCGGCGTGCAGAAATGCTCGATGCAGGTTCACGGTGTTGCTCAGCAGCAAGTCGCGTCCACTGGTGAGTAACAAAGTTGGCGGAAAACCCTTCAGGTTGGAATAGATCGGTGAGAGGACCGGGTCCTTCAGGTCTGTAGCGCCACTGTATCCGGTGTCATGCTTGCCGGTCCAACGGCTGATTGGCCCGGACAGACCCCACAGGCCGAACATATAGATCGAGTCGCCCGACTTGCCGAGGTCTCCGCTACCCGAAAAAATTCCCAATGCAGCAGGCAGGGGAAGGCCAAGTTGGCGAAGCCTGGCGGAGACTTCGGCAGTTAGGATGGCGCCGGCTGACGTCCCGTAGAGCCCTATGTTCTGCGGCTTGTAGGTCTTCAACAACTCCTTGTACACGGCGACTGCGTCGTCCACCGCGGCGGGAAAGGGATGCTCGGGAGCGAGGCGATAGAGCACGGCGACCACCTTGGTTTGCGTCAGGTTGGCGACGGGAATGGTCTCGATCTCAGATCCCCAGTCGGCAGTGAAGCCTCCGCCATGGATGTTGATCAGCACACGATTTTGCTTCTCGGCGGGAATGGTGAGCGGTGTGACGATTCGCGTGGGCACGCCAGCGATGGTTTCTTTCGCGAGGCTGACCGGGTACACCTTACGCATCATCTCGCCGCCGTTGACCTGCCAGGCGTCGGCTTGGGCGCGATCTTTCGCCGGGTCGTAGGGGTCTTCGTTGTCGGGTCGCGGTTGAGAAAGGGACTTCTGGGCGTCGGGACTCACGGTATCGGGTACCGGCACTACACGGGTGACATGCACTGTACCGTGGTCGTCGACGTAGCTGGTATCGGTCTGTGGCGGGGTGCACTTAGTAGCAGGTTCCTGGGCAAAAGCGCCAGGCAATAAGGTGCATAACACGGCGATAAGCAGCACCGAGCTTTGAATTGCAGACTTGCGGATGGACATCTGCCCTCCTCGAAGAATCGAAGGACGGAATGTATATCATCGTGCAGCAAAACAAAAGGCGCGAAGACTGTGCCTTCGCGCCTCGTGCTGTCGTGCTCGAATACTACTATGCGTTGATCGCCATGCCGAAGACAGCGTTGGCGCCATCCAGCATAGCCTCTGACAATGTGGGATGGGCGTGAATTATGTTGGCGAGATCTTCCGCCGTGCACTCCATCTCAAGGGCGACGACCGACTCGGCGATCAGCTCCGTCGCGGTTGGGCCAATGATGTGCACGCCGAGGATTTCGCCGTGCTTGGCGTCGGTCACGATCTTCACGAAGCCGTCATGCTGTCCAACGATGCTGGCGCGCGAGTTTGCGGTGAAGGGGAACTTGCCAACCTTGACGTCGAAGCCCTTTTCTTTCGCCTTGGCTTCCGTCAGGCCCACGCTGCCGATTTCGGGATGGCAGTAGGTCGCGTTCGGGATACGCAGCGGGTTGATCGGCTTGGCCGGCTTGCCGGAAATGTGGGTGACGGCAACGATACCTTCCATCGCACCGGAGTGCGCCAGTTGCGGATAGCCCATCACGATGTCGCCGATGGCGTAGATGCCGGGCTCGGCGGTGCGCATGTACTGGTCAACTTTGACGAAGCCACGCTCGACTTCGATTTTGGTCTTTTCGATGCCGACATTCTCGGTGCGCGGGGCGCGGCCGACCGCGATCAGGACTTTATCGGCTTCCAGTTTCTGCTGCTTGCCGTCCACGGTGAAAGTCACGGCAACGCCGTCTTTGGTGCGCTCGACGGATTCGACCTTGGCATTCACGAAGCCATTGATGCCGCGCTTGCGGTAAACGCGCATCAATTCCTTGGAGACTTCTTCATCCTCAACCGGTACGTAGCGCGGCAGCATCTCGAGGATGGTCACGTCCGCGCCGAATGATTTGTAGATGCTGGCGAACTCGACGCCTACCGCGCCGGACCCGATCACGATCATCGATTTCGGGATGCTGTCGAGGCTAAGAACTTCGATGTTGCTCAAGATTCGGTCGTCGGCCTTGAGTCCGGGAAGCATGCGCGCCACCGAACCGGTCGATAGAATCACGGCCTTGGCGCTGACGGTGGACTTGCCATTCTTGCCCTCGACATCAACGGTGTGGATGCCGCCCTTGGCCGGGCCGGTGAGCTTGCCGTAGCCCTCGATCACCGTGACCTTGTTCTTCTTCATGAGGAACTGAAGGCCCTTGGTGTGCTTGTCCACGATCCCCTGCTTGCGCTTCTGGATGCTGCCCCAGTTCAGGGTTACTCCGGCGGTATTCTCCAGGCCGAGTGCAGGGCCATCCTTTACGTGGTCGTACACTTCGGCGTTAAAAAGCAGCGCCTTGGCGGGGATGCAGCCGACATGCAGGCAGGTCCCTCCGAGGACCGAATCTTTCTCGATGAGGGCGGCCTTCAGGCCCAGTTGTCCGGCGCGGATGGCCGCGGTGTATCCAGCGGGACCGCTGCCGATGATGGCTACGTCATAGATTGTGTCAGCCAATTTGGTGCTCCGTTCTACAGAGGATAATGATTGCCTATTGGCGAATAGATGATTCTAAATCAGGAACGAAGCGAGGGCAGAGCAAGGTCAGATTCACCACGGAGGGCCCGGAGAACACGGAGAAAGACCAGGCATAAAGGCAAAATCAACCACGGATTTGCACGGATCTTCACGGATCAGTCTAGAGTGGAAAAACTAAAGCAACCGCGGATTGCGCGGAAGACAGGGCGTGTTTCCTCTTCCAAGTCGCCGGGCGCTATCGAGTGATTCACCACGGAGAACCCGGGGGCGCACGGAGGAAGTCCGGGCAAAAAGCGGAGTCGATCACCGAGACACCGAGGCATTGAGAAGCACAAGGCACAATCCACCAGTTCGGTGCCAGATTTGCTCCAAGTTTGATTCTTGCGACCACACACTTTAAAAAAATGCGTTATACATAACTAGAACACTAGGTCACAGATTGTATGTCTTTTATAATGATACTGTTAGTTAGATCACGGCAAATATATTTTACTGATATACATGACTATATCACTATATAAGTATAACTCTCTCTCGTGATGAGGCGGCCACTCGCCACCTACTCGGATGCATTCCGGGAAATTTGTCAAAGAGCGAAATGCTATCTGCGGACTGGCCGCGAACGGGCGAGGCTTGGCGCTGCCTCGTCCCTGAATCGTTTGTAGCGGGTGCGAGAAGGAAGCGCCAGAGAAATCAGCAGGGGGAAGAAACGAAAGTAACCACTTGCGCCCGGACGTCCGGGCGAGATCTGTGAACGCACATCTGTCGCGGGCAAATGTCCGCCACCCGGCAAGGCCGCTTCCTTTTTCGGGATTGGTTACGATGTGGCCTGTTTTCGCCAACAGTCGGGTTTACCATGGAGGCGACCGTACCAATGCCGCCGGTACCAGCGTGATTGGAGTGAGCATGAGCGATGTATCCGTTCTTAAGACCAAGCTCCCAAGCCGTTCGTTGGGCTTAAAGCTGATCGTCGTTAGCGCATTGGCTCTGGTGATGACGATTCCGGCGCTCTTTGTCTGGAGTCTCATCGAGGACAGGACTCAACGTGCCGCCGAAGTTGTCAAGGAGGTCAGCGGATCAGTGGGCGGCACACAAATCTTCCTTGGGCCCGTCATTGCCGTCCCGTATGTGATCCCGGCAAGTCCTGTTAAGGCTGAGGAGCGGGGGGTGTACGTGATCTTTCCGGCTCGCGCCGAAGCCATTGCAACGACGAAAACCGAGGTACGTCATCGGTCGTTGTTCAAGGTCCCGGTCTATCTCTCCGACATAAGGTTCAATGCATCGTTCGATCTTAGCGGCGTACCCACGCATCCTCCCGCTGGTGCGTTGCTGGATTGGGACCGAGCGGAATTTCTGGTGGGCGCCTCTGACGCGCGGGGTGCGAGGGCGGATGCATCCATCACCGTAGCCGGCAAAACCCAAACGTTCGTTCCTGCCGCCGCTCTCGATAGTCTATCAATCGAACTAGGCGGCAGCGAGACGCAACTGAGCTTGTTTGGTACCCCTGCGGCCAGGATTGCCGAGCCCAATTCGAAGTTCGACGCGACAGCGGTGATGAAGTTCTCCGGCGCGCAGCGGCTTGCGATTCTCGCCTTCGGCAAGACTACGACCGTGGCCGTCAAAGGGGATTGGCCAAATCCCAGCTTCAACGGCGGCTTTCTCCCCGCCCAGAAGGCAATCACAACTCAAGGCTTTGAGGCGGACTGGTCTGTGCCGTTCATCGCGCGCGGCGTACAGTCGGAAGGAAGTGCCGACACGATAAGGCGGTTGGGACGCACCGCGATGGGCGTCTCCTTTGTTGAGCTCGCTGACCCCTACCAATCGGTGACTCGGTCACTCAAATATGCTTTGTTATTTATCGGATTAGTATTTCTTTCCTACTTCGTTTTTGAGGTCTCGACAGGTAAGAGAGTCCATCCAGCACAATATATGCTCATTGGCATTGCGCAAATTGTCTTCTACCTGCTCCTGCTGTCCATTGCCGAGCACACTGGTTTCGATGCTGCCTTTGCTATCGCTGCCATCGCAACGGTCGCTCTTATCTCAAGTTATGCTGGATGGGTATTTGAAAGCCGCAAATATGGGCTGCGTGCCTTCGCCATTTTTGCTCTGCTGTATGCCCTTATTTATCTGTTGCTGAAGTTGGAGGACCAAGCGCTGCTGATTGGTGCCGTGGCCAGCTTCGTAGCCATTGCCGCTGTTATGTATTTCACCCGTCGAATGGACTGGTACAGTTCTTCCGCCGGGCAGTCGCACCTATCGCTAACAAAGGCCGACGGCGCAGAGGAGCCGCTTAGTTCGTAGGAGCAACTCCCGTCAGACTGTCGATAGATCGCCCTTACGCCCGCGTGCCCTCCTGAGCCACCTCGCCGTCCGACAAATCGTCGCCCTACAGGAACCTGAACCCGTCCTCTGAGTCTTTTTTGGCTTCCGGTCCGTATATCCCGGTAGTATGGTCGCCGCTGCCTTCAGTACGCTGATGACGATGGAAACGGAAGAGGCTCAAATCGCCAGTGGTCTGCGCCGGCGCGATCCTGAGGTGCTCGACGCCCTGATCGAGCAGTATCAGCATCGCCTGTTGCGCTACCTTGTGCATCTGACGGGCGAACGCGCCACAGCCGAAGACCTGTTCCAGGAAACCTGGATACGGGTGTTGGAAAAAGGGCACCAGTATGACGGCAAGAGCCGGTTCGCCACCTGGCTGATGACGATTGCGCACAATGTCGCCATCGATCATCTGAGAAAGCGTCGCCCAGCCAGCTTGGACGAAATGCGCGACACCGAAGATGCGGCGCCGTTTGAGCCGGTGGCCGAAAGTCCGTCGCCTTTTGACAATGTTTCGGCGATGGAAGATGGGGCGCGCATACAGGCGGCGCTGGAACAGATTGCCCCGATTTTTCGCGAGGTGCTGGTGCTGCGGTTCCAGGAACAGATGAAGTTAGAGGAGATCGCCAAGTTGATCAACGTTCCACTGGCAACGGTGAAGACGCGGTTGTACCGGGGCGTAACGGCGCTGCGTCCAGCGCTGAGAGGCCATGGCTAAAGCCATAGCCAAGGTCGAGGCGAGTATCACCACGCTAAAGCGTGGTGCTTCCACCCTGAATCGCCGCTGTGCGGCGGGAAGGATGATGTGAGGCAGGCAATGAACAGTAACGAGCATGGGCGCGCGATGGACTTGCTGACGCGGCGCGAGGTCGAGGGTATCGCCGAAACCGACGTCCGCTGGCTGGAAACGCACTTAGCTACCTGCGAAGACTGTGCGAGCTTCGAACTCGCGCTTAGTGGCGCTGAAAAGGCCATGCGCTCATTCACGGTGATGGCGTCGGCTTCGCTGGTGGAGTCGACGCAAGCGAGGGTCCACGCCCGGGCGCAGCAGCTAGCCGAACAGCAAGCGCGCACGGTCTTGATTGGGGTTTCGTTCTGCCTGGGCGTGATCACATCAACCCTTACGGCCTGGATGTGGTGGAAGTTTGGTGGATGGGTTGCGCAATCGCTGGGCTTGCCGTCCGGCATCGTCGAGCCCGGAGTGCTTTTGTTCTGGCTGCTGCCGGCAGTCGTTATTGCCGTGCTGATGGTGGTCATTCCGCCCACGGCATTCGAGGGAAGCCTGGCGCAGCGTTACATGAGAGATCGTTTGAGAGGAATGCAATGACCCAACGAAGAAGTCACTTTCGGGCCGAGTTCGGAATTATCCCCGCGTTCATGATGCTCCTCGCCGGTATCGGCTTTGCGGCGATGGTCTTCCTGTTCCTCGTCGCTTTTCCACTGGTCGATCCCCATGCGCCACCGCTTCCGTTGCGAATGATAGGCGCTGTCGTGGGGGGCGCGTTGGTGGCGGTATACCTGCTCCTCGTCGGCTACGTTAATCAAGACGCGAAGCGCCGCGATATGGGGCAATTGCTGTGGACGTTGCTGGTGATTTGCATTCCCAATGGGATCGGCTTTCTGGCGTACTTCCTGCTGCGCAAGCCGCTGGTGCAGTTTTGTTCCAAGTGCGGAGGACGGGTGGAAACGGGCTTCCACTTCTGCGCCAAGTGCGGCTGTCCGCTTTCGCCGTCGTGCAGTGCGTGTGGACGGGCAGTCAGCAGCGACTTTGTGGTTTGCCCGTATTGCGGGAAGGCGTTAGGAGCTGCGGGTCCGGCGACGCCGTGAACAGTTTAAGCACGAGCAAAGGGGATGAGCGCCGAGCGGAGCCGCTGCTGAGAAAAACCGGAAAGCGGATCCCTCGGGGCTGACGCCCCTCGTGATGACAGAAACAAAGGTCTAGTACGGCACGGCTGAAGAGGCTACTGAAAAAACTAGAAGAACAGATTCCCCGCGGGCTGAACTTCACCCCGGTTCGCCCGCGAGGAATGACAAGGCAAGAAAGTCGCCAGCAGTAAGTTGCCAGTCGCCAGAAAGAGCAGATCCCCCGCCCGCTGCGCGGGCGAGGGATGACAAATCAAGAGGGACGCGGCACGGCTGAAGCCGTGCCCTTTCAAAACATGGCACGATAGAGAGTATTTCGCAGCCATTAAAGCCAGCCCGTTTAAAACATCGCGCGAAAGCGAGCTTTTCGGCAGCCTGTGGAGCCGTGCCCTTTCAAAACGCAGCTCTAGTATCTAATTCGAGAGTTTATTTAGCCGACAATTTCTTCGAACTTGAGAGGATCGGGAGGCATCGGAACTGGGCGGGGCTCGATGAGCCGTAACTGCTGATAGGTGTATCGGATGCGGTGAATGACAGTGATCGTGCTCAGCACGGCGATCACCCACAGCACCGGTCCCATGCGATTGAAGAGCGCGCCGATGATGACCAGCACGATGCGCTCGGGGCGCTCCATGAATCCGGCCTTGCAGGATTGAACCAGTGATTCTGCGCGCGCGCGGGTGTAGCTGACCATCACTGAACTGACCATGACGAACGCCACCATCACCACGTAGAAGAACCGATTGGCGCGGGCGTAGTACACCAGCAATCCGAAGAACAGTGCTACATCGCTGTAGCGATCAATCACTGAGTCGAAGAAGCCGCCGAACTGGGTGACCTGGTTGGTGGCGCGGGCGACACGACCGTCGACCATGTCGAAGATTCCGGCACCGATGATCACCAGCCCCGCATACAGGAACATGCGCCGCTGGTTTTCCGCGTTAGCGTAGCCGAACAGAAAGCCAGCTACGACGTTGATCAGCAATCCAATGAATGTAAGCGCGTTAGGCGAGATGCGGGTGAGGGCAAGGCCGTGAACAATCTTGTAGAGCAGCCACTTGCTCGATCGCCCGACTGCGCTCGTCCAGGTCATTACGCCTCGTCATGAATGGTGATCAGCTTGAGGACTTCCAACTCGCGCTTGCCATTGGGCGTGACCACCTCACTGACGTCACCGACTTTCTTGCCGAGCAGAGCGCGACCGATGGGTGACGTGGTGGAGATGAGTCCCTTGGTGACATCGGACTCTTCGCTGGTCACCAGCTTGTACTCGATTTCCTCGCTCTTGGTGGAGTCGAACACGATGATCGTGGAGCCTATGGCGGCGCGGTCTTTGGGGATGTTGGCCATATTGACCAGCGACAATTCGGCCATGCGGCTCTTGAGCTGGCCGAGGCGGGCGCGCACGAACTCCTGCCGCTGCTTGGCCATGTGATACTCAGCATTCTCGCTGAGGTCGCCCATAGCCACGGCTTTTTTCAGTTCCTTCGGTAATTCGTGATTCAGCTCGTGTTCGAGGACTTGAATTTCCTGTTCGAGCTTCTTCTTGATGTGATCAGGCATACTTCAGTTGCTGACTCGGGACGCCCACGGGTCACCCGCATCCATCCGATGATTATACGCGAAGTCTACACGGCACTTAAGTGAAGGTGCAGGAGCAAGTTTGGCCCATCCTCGAAAAGCCGCGTCCATTGACGGTCTCGGGGCAAAGTAGTAAACTTCTTTCATAATAGACGTGGGTTCCCTCTCAACCCAAAGTTATGCCTGCTGCTGGGGAGCGGCGCGGCCCTCATGAATAACCTCAGCTTTAGCGTCGGCGATAAGGTGGTCTACCCGAACCATGGGGTAGGCATAATCGAGCAGGTCAGCAGTCGAACGATCGGCTCACAGGTGGAACGGTTTTATCTGCTCAAGATCAAAGCCAGCAGCCTGAAGGTGATGGTCCCGTGCCAAAACGTTGGAATGGTCGGCCTGAGAAGGGTTGTACGGAACGGCGAGATCACCAAGATCATCGAGTTCCTCAGCGACGGCAAGTGTGAAAACAATGCCGACTGGAAAGACCGGTTCAAGGAAAACTCAGACAAGATGAGGACCGGATCGCTGCTCGATGTCGCCATCGTTCTCAAGGGCCTTCTCCTTCTGGCCCAAGCCAAGTCCCTCAGTTTCCGCGAAAAGAAAATGCTGGAAAGGTCGCGCTACCTGCTGGTCAGCGAGCTGGCGATGTCCAAGAACGTGGAAGAGTCAGTCATCGAGGACCTTCTCGATAAGGCATTGTCGAAGAGCAAGCTGCGGTTCCCGGATGCTTCCGCGGTAGCCGTCTAGGTCGTTTAGTTTCAGCATGGATAAAGTTCGGCGCGGAATGATCCGCGCCTTTTGTTTTGGCACGAAAGCCTTGCTAGCGACGTCCGAGAAACGCCTCGAGGTGCTCCAACTCACGATGAGCCATATCCATGTAGCGCCTTGCACGTTCTATATCGGAAGCCTCCATTGCCTGCCTGGCCTTGGCTAGATCGGTCCGCATATTGTTCCGGCTGGCGACCACGTCGCCGCGCAAACCCAATCCATCGCGATGTAACTGCTGTTCGAGGGTGTCGATGCTGCTTTCCGCCGATGCGGCCCGATTGTCGAGCTGATCGACTTCCGTTTCCATGGCGTCGAACAGCTTCTTCTGTTCCAAGGCGGCCTGCTGCTGTGCCTGAATGTCCTCAGCGGATACCCCGGGCGCCGAATTCGTGTTTCCGCCTTCAGCCCGTGTTTTCCGCGCCACAACTGCCGGTTGCCTCGGAGTCGAGGTCTTGTCTTCCGCCTGCGAGTCGGTCGTGGGCGCTGGCGTCACTTGCGGCGGAGGGGCGTCCTGAGTCTGGGTGTTCCCGTGATCGGAGGCGCCGCTGGCACTTCCTGGAGCCGAAGGTGTTTGTACCGAAGTGGCTGCAGCCACGTCCTGCGGACCGCGCTGTCGCGATTTGTATATCGCGGCTCCCGCCAGGAGTGCGGCGAGCAATACGGCTGCCAGTACCAGCAATAAATTGCGGTTCGTCTGCGAAGCTGGATTTGTGGGAACTGTGAACCCTGGATCGAAGGCTGGTTTGACCGCGGGCGTTGAATCTCGGCCGACAAATGCTCCGGTGGCTGCGGTGGTCTGGTTTGACGGCTGCACCGAAGACTCTGCGATCTGCGACAGAGCGTTGCGAAAAGCGTCGGCGCTCTGAAATCGTTGAGCCGGATCTTTGGATACGGCCATCATGATGACGTCATTCAAAGCTTTCGGTACTGTTGGCACAATCTCAATGGGCGGACGAGGCGTCTGTTTAATTTGTGCTTCCATGAGGGAAAAACTGCTGGTGACGCTGAACATGCGCTGGCCGGTCACCAACTGGTACAACGACACGCCGACTGAATACAAATCTGAGCGTTCATCGGTGGGCTGCGATTGCACCTGTTCGGGCGAGGCATAATCGAGCGACCCCAGGGTCGTGCCGGTCATGGTGAGTCCGACTTCGTCCGCCGAGCGCGCCAGGCCGAAGTCCATCAACTTGACGATCCCCTGCGGCGTAAGCATCATGTTGCCCGGCTTTATGTCACGGTGGATCACGTGCTTTCCATGCGCATAGCTCAGCGCGGCGAGCACCTGGTCGACATAGTTCAGGGCATCGGAACTTGAAAACGCACCCTTCTCCAGGCGTTGGGCCAGGGTTATGCCTTCGACGTACTCCATAATCATTACGAACTGGTCATCGGCGGTGAATGCGGTGCGGAGTGCGGCAATGTTGGGATGTTCCAGGCTGGCCAGAACCTTGATCTCGCGCATGAAGCGCGCCACGAATTCGCTGCGTCCGGCAAGACTGGGAAGCAGTACTTTCATGGCTTCGATCCGGTCGGAGAGGACATTCCGTACCAGGTAGACTTCGCCCATGCCTCCGTGGCCTAACTCCCGTATGACTTCGTAGTCGCCAATGCGTTTGGGTGTGTTTTCGCTCATGAAGATGCCCCCATTCCCGGAAGAGAATACGTTCGGTGAGAGCCGACAGACAGGGGGAGCATACACCAAATAAGCCGGGAACGGACAATCGGGTCGCTTGGGGACGGATACTTAGCCGACGAGTACCGCGCCACCGTTCACGTTGAAGATTTCTCCGGTGATGAATCCGCCATAGGGGCTGCACAGGAACAGAATCGGTCCCGCAATCTCTTCGGGCGTTCCGACACGGCCCAACGGGATGGTGGCGAAGATCTTTGCGCCTAGCTGCTGATCCTGCAGGGCGTCGCTCGACATGTCGGTGTCCACCCATCCCGGGGCTACGCAATTCACGCGAATGCCGAAGGGCGCCAACTCCGTTGAGAGCCCCTTTACCATACTGATCAGAGCACCCTTGGTGGCAGCGTAATCGCAGTGTCCGGCTTCGCCGCGTTGGCCGGCGGTCGAGCTGACCAGAACGATGTGTCCGCCGCGCTGCTGGCGCTTCATCTGCGCGACGGCATGCTTCACCAGCGCGAAAGCGCTGTCGAGGTTGACGGCCACGGTGGTACGCCATTGTTCATCGGACATCTCATCGATCGGTGCGTCGGTGGACGGCCAGATGCCGTGGTTGACTACCAGGACGTCGAGTGAGCCAAAGCGATCCACCGTCGCGCGAACCAGCGGCTCGGCGGTGGCTGTTCCGGCGAGGTCGGCCTGTACCGCGTGGCAGACTTCGGTTCCACACTCGGAGACGAGTCTTTCAGCCTGGGCCGCGGAATGCTGGTAATTGAAGACGACGTTGCACCCGGCGCGGGTGAAGAGGCGGACGGTCGCTGCCCCGATCCCGCGTGAGCCACCAGTGATCAGGGCCACTTTCCCGTCGAGCGAGAGCGTTACGTTGGATGACATGGTCAATGCAGAAACTTAGCACATCTGAAGTTTTGCTGACTTCCGAGTTGGTTTACACTTTCGACGAGTTGCCGGTGATGAGAGTAGACGATGGACATTGACGAACTACGTCGATACTGCCTGGAATTCCCGCACACCACGGAAAACGTGCAGTGGGGGATTGACCTGTGCTTCAAAGTGGACGGCAAGTTGTTCGCTGTGGCTCCGTTGGATGTTGCACCCGTGCGACTCTCGTTCAAATGCTCGTCGGAGAACTTCGCTGAATTGTGCGAGCGGCCGGACATCATTCCGGCACCTTACATGGCGCGGGCACAGTGGGTGGCGCTGCAGTCGCTCAATGCCGTTTCCAATGATGAGCTGCGAGAGTTGCTCGCAGAGTCGTACCGGCTGGTGTGGGAGCGGCTGACCAAGAAGCGTCGCGAAGAGTTGGCGAGCGCGGTTGGCGCCAAATCCACCCGAAAGCCAAGAGCGAATGGCTCGGTCAAGAAGGCTGCAAACTCGGCTAAGAAGTCCTAGGGCCCGGCTTCCGGACATCGCAAATGAAACTGTGCACCGGGATTGTGTTCGGGCTGATGTTGGGTGGGGCCGTACTCGCCTGCGCCCAGACCGGGAGTGGTAAGCCGGCGCCTCCGGCGGCAAATTCCGGCGGCAACGCAACTGCGCCTTCAGGTAGTTCAGCGGCGGAACTGGAGCGCAATTTCTTCGCCGCCGTGCGCAGCGGAGACGCGCTGAAATTTCTGTCGTACATTCCCGAAGATGGAGTAAACGTCGGCCGCGACGCACAGCACACGACGCGGGCTGAGGTCGAGGACCAATTAGCCAATCGCAAGGGCCTGTATTGCCTGCTCTTTGACTCGTCCTGTATTCAGTCCACGATCAAACTGGATGCGAGTGCGCCAGCGTGCTCCTATCGTGAGCTGCTGACGCAGTCGGAGAAAGTGCGTACGGCCTCCACCGAAGCCACGCGCAATCACGTGCGGCAAGCGATTCTAGTAGCCGAGGTACATAACCAGAAGTGCGCCGGACCCGTGTTGATCGATTTCATCTTCAATTACCAACAGGGCGGATGGAAGCTGTTCTCAGTTCCGTAGGGCGGGCCTGGGTATCCCACAATGTGGGATCGCTGACGATCATCGCTGACGAAGCCGGACACGGACTCCGCTCCTGGGACGCAGCGTGATGCTAGCAAAAGGTTCGATGGTCTGTTCGGGAACCAGGTCGATCTGGAACCGCTGAGCGACCGCGGCCAGCAAGATCGCGGCTTCCATCAGGGCGAAGCTGTTTCCGATGCAGATACGCGGGCCTCCCCCAAATGGAAAGTAGGCGAACTTAGGTGTAGCCTGCTCCCGGTCGGCGGACCATCGTTCGGGTCTGAACTGCTCGGGTTGTGGAAAGAAACGCCCATCGCGGTGAGTTACCCACGGACTCACGATGATGTTCGATCCAGCGGGCACAACATAGCCGCCGATCTCCACTTGCTCTGAGGCCATGCGAGTGATGATCCAGGCAGGTGGATACAGCCTAATACTTTCCTTGACCACGTTATTGGTGAACGGGAGAAGTGCCGCATCAGCCGCAGTCGGCAGGCGTCCGGCGAGAACCTGGTCCACCTCATGGTGCAATTTCTCCTGCGCGTCGGGATGGCTGGCGAGCAGGAACCATGCCCAGGAGAGCGCCAGGGCGGTGGTTTCGTGTCCGGCCAGCAGCATGGTCATCACTTCGTCGCGGAGTTGCTGGTCCGTCATGGCGCTGCCGTCGGTGTCCTGCGCGCGCAGCAGGTCGGAGAGCAAGTCGTTGCCCATGTCGCTGGCTCGGCGCGCATGGATGATGCCGTAAACAATCTCATCCAGCGCTCGGACACCACGAAGATAACGCCGGCGTTTCAACGTAGGCAGTTTCAGGAACAACTGCCACACACTGACCCCGGCGTTCTGGCGAATGAAGGCATCGAGAGCTTCCGCAATCACCGGCATCTGTGGCCCGAGATCGACGCCGAAAAGAGTGCGGGTTGCGATCGCCAGAGTGGTTCGCATCATCTCGCGATGGATGTCGAGTTCTTCGCCGTCGCGCCAGCCGTTTAGCATCCGCTCAGCTTCGCAAGCCATGATGTCCGCATAAGAAACGATGCGTGTGCGATGAAACGCAGGTTGGCTCAGACGCCGCTGGCGCAACCAGAACTCACCCTCGCTGGTGAGAAGCCCGTTGCCGAAGAGCTCTGGATTAGCGCGGGTACCGATGCCCTTGATAAAGCTGCGATGGTTTGTGACAAGGACAGACTCGACTTGATTGGGATGGGCGAAGAAATAACTGGAAACGTAGAGAAACTGCCAGAACGAGATGTCGCCATAGGTGTGGGCCATTCGCGGCAGATTGATGAGCGGTCCGGCTCCGCCCAGCAGCGGCGAGCGAAGCAGGTGACGGCCTTTGGGGCCCGGGGGCCGGGTGATGGGTTGTGGCATGTGCGATAACCTTGGGAGCCGGTTTCTCGATGCTACCAAGAAGTGGGGCTGGGTGGAGTCTTGGCATAATTCTCTGGCACGAAGCCGGCAAAAACGTGCTAGCTTAGGTCACTCTCATTTTTGGGTGGGGACGTTCGCCATGATGCTGGAAACGGAAGTATTCGATATCGAGCCGGACATCACTGTTGTATCGTGCGCCGGCCGGTTTACGCTGGGCACGCAACTTCGGCTGACCGAGTCAATGATTAACACGCTGCTGCAGAAAGGCGCTCGTAAACTGGTGATTGACCTCACGCACACCGAAATCGTTGACAGCGCGGGCCTAGGAACCTTAATGCACGTATTCGGCGAAATGGAGCAGATCGGGGGATCCCTGCGAGTGGCTGGCGCCAACGAACGTGTCGCCAACCTCTTTCACATTACCCATACCAACGGAATCCTGGCTCTCGATCCCGACCTGATGACCAGTGTGAAGAAACTGAAGGAATCGGCCGCCCAGCAGGCTTAGCAATAAATCTGACTTAGTCGAGTTGCAGCCCCCCCGTCAGGCTACTGATTTTCTCGACGCGGTGCTCAAGACACCACTTGCCCAGGGAGTCGACGAGTGTCTCGCAGGCGCAGGGGTCCCAGAAGTTCACCGTGCCGACTTCGATCGCAGTTGCACCCGCCAACAGAAACTCAATCACATCTTCAGCCGTGCTGATACCGCCGATGCCAATGACAGGAATCTTTACGGTCTTGGCCGCTTCCCAGACCATGCGCAGCGCTATGGGCTTGATGGCCGGACCCGATAGTCCTGCAGTAACATTCGAAATTCGCGGCCGACGGGTTTCGGCGTCGATGGCCATGCCGACGAACGTATTCACCAGTGAGATCGCGTCCGCTCCGGCGTCTTCCGCAGCGCGGGCCACCTCGGGAATGCTGGTGACGTTGGGCGATAGCTTGACAATCAGCGGTCGCGTGGCGATTTTCTTAACGGCACTGACGACGTCGTACAGCATGCGTGGATCGCTGCCAAAAGTGATGCCGCCGCACTTCGTGTTGGGGCAGGAGACATTGAGTTCGTAGGCGTGGATGCCCTCGCCTTCGTTCAGCATGCGAACCACGTATTCGTACTCTTCCTGCGAATGTCCGAAGACGTTGCAAAAGAAAACGATGTTGCTGATCTTGCGGAGCTGCGGAAGTTTTTCGCTGAGGAATGCGCCGACTCCGACATTTTGCAGACCAATCGCATTCAACATGCCGGCGGCGGTTTCAAAGAGCCGCGGCGGCGGATTGCCGGGCATGGGCTCGCGCGACAAGCCCTTCACAACGAACCCGCCCAAACGTTCCAGGGTCACGACATCTTCAAACTCGATGCCATAGCCGAAGGTGCCGCTGGCGGCGATGACCGGATTCTTCAACACTATGCCGGCCACGTTCACACTCATGTCCAGCGCCGGCTTGGGTGCGGGTGTCATGGACGAGTTTCCGGGGCGATACGAGGTTTTACGACCACTGGCGGAGGACTGGGAACATCGCCGCGAGAACTGAGCGCCTGGGTCAGCACGTGGCCGGTCGAGCTGGTCGGCTTGTTGATGCCGAGCAGAACCGCCAGGGTTGGAGCTAAGTCGATGGGCTCAACCTGGTCGCGATAAACCCCGGGCTTGAATGGCGCGCCGTAAAAGGCCAGGGGGATGTGCTGGTCGTAACTGTAAGCCACACCATGGTCGGCGACATCCTTGACCGACAGGGTAAACGGTGGAGGCAGACCCATTACCCACCATCCTCCGTACGGGGAGTAACTGTTGGCGAACATGCGGCCCTGGGGCGATGGCGCGACTTCACCCGATGCCAGCTGTTCCTTGGAGTACGCCGACTCGAAACCCATCGATCGCATGGCCTCGACGACATAGCCTTCGGCGTCAGCTTCGGTGACCTTATCGGCAAAAGCTTCATTGTTCACGAAGACGATCGGGAAGGACACCGAGCGAACGTAGTCACCCGGCTTGTGCAGTCGCGCGCTCAATGCTTTGTTCAATTCGGCGCGCATGTCCTTGTTGGCAATCACCACGCTGGGAATGCGCAAACTAATGCTGGTTGCGTTGGTCGGTGCTACGCCGTGGTCCGCGGTCAGCGCGACCCAGAAACGATTGCCGTACTGCTGCTGAAGAAAACCAAGGAATTCTCCGATCTGGCGATCCAATGCCAAGACCATCGCATGCATCTGCGGGGAATCTGGGCCGTAGGCATGCCCTACCAGGTCGTTGGCTGAGAGGCTGAGTACCAACAGATCGCTCACGGTTCCCTGTCCCAACTTTTCCTGCTGGATCAGTTCGCGCGCGAATTCGAACTGGTAGTCATTGGCATAGGGCGTGCGGCCGACTAATTCGTAGTAGTCGATCGGTTTGCCGTCGGGCCCATCATGCGGAGCGGTCGAACCTAACACATTGCCGCTGGCGTCCTTCCAGTCGAGATTGAGGTACCGCTGGGCGCGCTGCTGACCGTTGAAGTTGGTCAGCCAGTGTGGGGCTTCGGTCACGTAATAGGTCGAAGTCACCCATGCCCCGCTTGCCTTGTCGATCCAGTAGGCGCCGTTGGCACTGAACCCAGTGGAAAGGATTGCCGCGCGGTCCTTTAGTGCGATTCCGAACACTCGCGAGTTTCCCTGGGTTGCCAGACGCAGCTCGTCGCCGAGGGTATCGGCCAGGAGATTGTGCGGCGACGCGCCCATGCCTCCCGCTTCGGCGCCAACGATCTTGGTCGATTCGTCGTCCACGCTGCTAAGCACTTTCTTGCTCGCTGGCACCCACCACTCATTGGAGAAAATGCCGTGGCCTGAAGTGTAAGTGCCAGTGCCGATGGTGGCGTGTCCCGGAGCGGTGCGGGTGTTGGCGTAGTCGTAGTAACAGGCGGGGAAATAAGCACCGCGATCCGTGAAGGTACGAAATCCACTGGGGCCGAACTCGTCGTGATAGCGCTCGAGATAGTCTCCGCGAAACTGATCGATGATGAGGATCACCAGGAGCTTAGGCGAAGCCTGGTAGGCGGAGCCGAACGCCGCCGTCGCGACCAGAAGGACGACCAACAAGGTAAGCCATTTCGTGCGGAACATGTCGGCAACAGTGTACCAACTCAGCAAGGCGTGCCGTAGGAACAGAGTAGTGCTAGCGAGTTTGGCGGCCGGCCGCTTCGGGCTGTCTAACGGTCGCGGTGCGTTCGAGTTTGTCCCAGGCAAACGATCCGCCCTCGAAAGCGCGTTTCAGCGTCTTGAATAACACCAGCGAGAACAATTGGCGATACGCAAAGCGCTGCAACCATACGTGACCCAGCAGAAGGAAGTCGCGCTTGCGCCCCGGCTGCTGGCGCTCCAAAGCAAACGCAATCGTCGACGTGATGAAGTCGATGACCATGAAGAGTGCAAAGTACACGATCAAGCGCTGGAAATCGGCGGGATTGGTGGATTCAGGATGAAAGGACTTATTGACGAAGTAAGAGATCGCGCCGACCACGAACATGATGTCGATGAAGGGCGACACCAGCGGCAGCAAGATTTGGAAGATGATCATGTTGGGCAGGGCGACCCAGCCAAGGGCTCCCTTCTGCTTCACCGCGCCCCTATGCTTATACACGGCCTGCATGATCCCAAACGACCAGCGGAAGCGCTGGCGCATCAGCCCATTCGCTGTGGTAGGAGCTTCGGTGTAGGCGAGGGCGCGGTCCTCGTAGTTCACGCGGTATCCAGCTTGCAGCAAGGCCATCGTGAGATCGGCGTCTTCCGCGACGGTGTCGTGATGGTAGCCACCGGCGGCACGCACATCGGCCGTGCGCCAGGCACCAATCGCTCCGGGAACGACGCTGACGGCGTTCAAGGTATTCAAGGCGCGACGCTCGAAGTTCTGGCTGGTGATGTACTCCAGCGCCTGCCACCGCGTCCAGAGGTTGACCCGATTACCCACCTTGGCATTGCCCGCCATGGCGGCCACGCGGGAGTCGCGGAAATGTGGCACCAGCCTCGAGATGGCGTCAGGCGCAATGATGGTGTCGGCATCGATGCCGACAAACAATTCTTCGGTCACGTGCACCAGGGCGTAATTCAGCGCGTCCGCCTTGCCGGAGTTGGGTTTGGTCAGTACCGTCACGCGGCCGTCAGCAATTTCCTTCCCGAACGCCTCGCGGGTCACCTCCGACGTGCGGTCCTTCGAACCATCGTCGATGACAATCGCGCGCAGGTTGGGATAGTCCGATTCGAGCACCGAGCGGACCGTTCGTTCGATGACCTTTTCCTCGTTATAGGCCGGGATCAATACAGCCACACTCGGCCGGTAGTTGGGATCGACAACGGCGTTGCGGCGGCGGAAGCGATCGAAGCACGCCAACGCACCGACGAGCACCAGCCGCGCACTCATCAGCACGTCGCCCACGAAAAACACAAAGATGATGAACGAGGAAAGCAAGGAAAAGAGCGAAAAGTTTAACCCGTCGATCCAAGAGGCCCAGCGCTCGTTGGTCGAAATGGGCGGCATGATATCTGCCCGGGTCTTGCCCAAGAGGCTGGACACCGGAACGATTTCGTAGCCGCGCTGGTGCAGGCCGTCGATGATCCGGGGCAACGCCGTCAGCGTTTCGCTACGATTTCCGCCACCGTCATGCAACAAAATGATGTTGCCGCAAGTCAGGTTGCCGGGGGCACAGGGCGGCAGGTTTCTGAGCACGTCAGCTACGATCTCATCCGCCGGGCGGCGGGGATTGTCGCGCCAGTCGTTCGGGTCAATCTTGTCGCCGATGGTGATGTAACCCAGTTGTTGCGCCAGTTCAAGCGGTCGCACCTGGTCAGCGGTATCAGGCTCCTGATCAACAGAGTACGGAGGCCGGAACAGAACCGGCTTCACCCCGAGTTTGCCCTCGAAGAAGCGTTCGGTGAGGTTCAGCTCGACCTCAAAATAGCGCTTGGAAATGTTGCTGATATCGGGATGCGTGAAGGTGTGGTTCCCGATCTCGTGACCTTCGGCGTAAATCCGCTTGGTAAGGCTGGGATAGTTCTCCGCCTCTACGCCGATCAGGAAGAAGGTCGCTTGAACACCCTTCTCTTTCAGGACATCGAGAATTTTCGGCGTCCACTGGGGATCGGGGCCGTCGTCGAAGGTGATGGCAATTTTCTTGGGCGAACTGCCGTACATGTCCACCGTGTACGGCGCCGGCAAGCTTTTGAACGTCTCGTCGGTGATGAGATTTGTGTTTGGATCCACGACGATCTGGCGTTCGCCGGGGGAAGGCCTGGTCTGGATGCGCAGGATTTCGCCCTGTCCTTCGATGTCGACATCCTGTCCTGGGGGCACGACGTTGAGCTTGGTGGTGGCCCCGGCTTCACCAGGTTTGTCCCATACCGCCCACAGCGAGCGATCCTCCGAGCCCAGACGCCACAAAGCAAAGGTATCGATGCCCAACGATTGTGCGGCCCGCATCTGGTTCAGCGCCGTCACACCGTCGAGGAACCACACATCGTGGCGAATATTGTTTTCGTCGAGGTAGGCGATGTGAGGATTCATGGCATCGCCGTCGAACTCAACATCCGCTTCAGCCTCCGTGGCTTCGAGCCACGCATCCTGAACCGAGACGTTATGGACCGCCTCCGGCGGCGTGCCTTTCTTTTGGCCTGGCTTCTTCGCCCAGTCGTAACCGTAATTGCCGATCGCGGCGATTATCTTCTCGCGAGGTATGACGGTTAGCGCGTCTTCCAGATTCTGCACGAACCAGTCCTGACCAGCAACGGCTCCAGGCATCCCACCAGGGTAGTGCTGGTCATAGTTCATCAGGATGACGCCGTCAGCAAACTTCGCGACTGCGCTGTAGTCGAACTGCTTATCGTTCACCGGGACGGCGATATACAGCTTGAGTCCCTTGGACTGCAGGTCGCTGTATAGCTCCTGCACCAGGGTCTTGTAATCACGCCGCGACGTCTCCGGAAAAGCCTCAATGTCGAGGGTGATGCCGCGGTACTGGTCGGTGGCCAGGAAGGTCATCAGTTCATTGCGGAAACGCTGCCGCGCTGCCGGATCGGCCAGGAACCTGGCGGTAACCTCGGGCTTCCACTGATTGGTGATGGGATCGAAATTGTTGACCAGCGGCAAAACATCCATCCGCGCTTTTTCGGACTTGAGGAACGGCATGACCTTGTCGTCGACCGGACGTGGCTTGCCTTTGTCGTCCATCAAGTCGAAGAGCACGTTGGTTTCGGTAACGGATTGCAGGCGTCCGTCAGCAGTCAAAGCGTGCAACCATTCGGGAAACAGCAGGTCGATCTGAGGGTAATACTCCTTGAGCGAGGCGAAACTGGCAGCGTCCCATTGCACATAGAAAGCACCACGAATCCCTTCGAGTGAATTCAACACCGCGGGCGTCAGGGGCTGCTTTGCCGCGGAGTGCTGGTTCGAGCCGCGCACGGTCTTGCGCTTCTGGGGTTCCTTCACTGCATGGTAGGGTTTCTTAACTTCGGGAAGGCTCACGCCCGGCACAGAAGATCCCCGAAAAATGGTTACGACAAAAAACGCCACCAGCAACGTAACTACAATCACGCTGGTGTCGAGCACCATCCGGAGACGGCGCCAGCGTTTGCCTTCGGGATCGAAGAAGATTGGCTTCTGGCTGGGCATTTTGCGAGGCGAATCTATCGTAGCTGCATGTGGAAGTCAGAGCAACACGATCGCAGTTCGGGTGGGGTATGCCTCGTTTCTTACTTTAGTTAAACCCGATTTGCGGAAAAACCACTCGCCGGCTGTCCCTGGAGCCGCATCTGGAGTCCAGTGGGTGAGCTTGCACCCGAGACAACTTACGGATGCTATATTCGCCACGTGCGCGAACCTGACGGCAATTCGAGCGCGACGATTGAGCCGCTGCCGTTTTGGCGCGTGCTGCTGGAGCACCGTAAGTGGTTTGCGGCGTTCACCCTGGCAGCCTTGGCCCTGCGGTTGGTGTTCTATTTTCGCTTCCCGCACATCACCGGCGATTCGCTGATCTACGGTGACATCGCGCGTAACTGGCTCGATCACGGCATCTTCGGGTTGACCCACGCCGAGGGCGTTCGTCCCACTTGGATTCGATTGCCCGGCTACCCGGCTTTTCTGGCGCTGTGTTTCACACTCTTCGGTCGAGAACATTACCACGCCGTCTTGCTGGTCCAAATCGCGGTGGACATCGCCGGCTGCTTCGTCATCGCCGACCTGGCGCGGCGGACCGTCTCGACGAAGGCTGCGCAATTTGCGTTCGCCCTGGCGGCGCTTTGCCCGTTCACGGCGAATTACACTGTCGCTCCTTTGGCGGAGACTCTCAGCATTTTCTTCACTGCGGTTGTGCTGGACGCTACGGTTGCCGGATTCATGCGCACCGATGACAACTCGTCGTCGTGGAAGGCATGGGTTTGGTGCGGGCTGGCGGTGTCGGCGGGGATTCAGTTGCGTCCCGACGGCGGAATTCTGCTGGCAGCGATTGGCCTGTTTCTGCTGTGGCGGATGTGGCAGAGGCCGGCGCAGAGGACTCAGCTCTTCTGGGCGGGAACGCTGGTGCTGGTAATTTCCCTCGCGCCGCTGGTTCCGTGGACGGTGCGCAACTGGCGCCAATTCCATAAGTTCGAGCCGCTAGCGCCCCGCTATGCCAGCGATCCGGACGAGTTCGTTCCCGATGGCTTCGACCGTTGGGTGCGCACCTGGATGGTGGATTACGTTTCCACGGAAGAGTTTTACTGGCAGATTCCAGGCAGCGATGTCGACCCCGCCCTGTTACCCTCGCGCGCCATTGATAACGACCAGGAACAGCAGCAGACTCAGGCCATCTTCGACGATTATGCCAAGTCCCACTTTGTGGGACCTGAGTTGAATGCGCGTTTCGAGCAGTTGGCAAAACAACGAATTCAGCGTCACCCGCTGCGCTATTACGCGTGGCTGCCCGCGTTGCGAATTTCCGACATGTGGCTGCGCCCGCGAACGGAAATGCTTCCGCTGAATTCGCGGTGGTGGGAATTTGCCGACGACACCCAGGATTGCGTGCTGGCGACGATCTGGGGCGCGATCAACCTGCTATTTCTCGCGGCTGCCACCATGGGCGTTATTCGCGGTCCGCGACCGCGCTTTCTCGGTTTGATGTTGTTGTTTGTGCTGTTGCGGTCAGCATTCCTGGGGACTCTCGAAAACCCTGAGCCGCGCTACACGCTGGAGTGCTATCCAGTGGTGCTGCTTCTGGCCGCGGCATGGATCTCAGGATGGAAACGTTGGTCGAGAGCTGAGTTGTAGTCGCGCATCGCTACAGCAGGATATTGTCGATCAGCCGCGTCGATCCCACCCAGGCCGCCACAGCGATCAGCGTGCCGTGCGACACGGAGTCCACCGGTTCCAACGTGTCGGCATCCACGATCGTGAAGTAGTCAAGCTTGGCCGCGGGTTCAGAAGCAATGGTGCGCGTTCCGATCTGAGCGAGTTCCCTCGCATCACGCACACCTGCATTGACAGCCTGTTTCACCTGCTGCAAGGACCGGCTCAACACCAGCGCCTGCTGCCGCTGCTCTCGATTGAGATACGCGTTGCGCGAACTCATGGCCAAGCCGTCGGGCTCACGCACGATGGGACACACCACGATCTCCACATCCATATCGAGGTCGCGGACCATCTTACGCAGTACCGCCACCTGGGCTGCGTCCTTCTGCCCGAAGAATGCGCTGTCTGGGCGAACAATCTCGAACAGTTTGCAGACCACGGTAGTGACGCCCCGGAAATGTCCAGGTCGAGATCCTCCATCCAGCCTGCCGCTGAGGTCGGCGACCTCGACGCTGGTTTTAGCTCCCGTTGGATACATCTCCGAAACTGAGGGAACGAAGAGGAAGTCCACGCCGAGGCTGAGCAGTAACGCGGCGTCGCGCTCGAGAGTGCGCGGATACTTGGCGAAGTCTTCCGTGGGTCCGAATTGCAGTGGGTTGACGAAGATCGACACGGCGGTCAGGTCGCACTGCGATCTTGACTCACGCACCAGCGACAGATGACCTTCATGTAACGCGCCCATGGTGGGCACCAGGCCCAAGCGCTTGCCGTCCCGCGATACCACGCGGCATGCGGTCTTCATCCCGATAATGGTTTCGATTTGCTGCAATCTCTTCTCTCGTCGACTAGAGTTTTGGAGGTGACGATGCCTGGGGCGGTTCGCTATTCGGCGGCGACGCCGGCGCAACTGGGTCGGTCGCACCGACAGGAGGCTCGACTTCCGGCAAAGTCCAGCTATCCAATATGCGCGAGAATCCCGGCTGCATCCGAAGCAGCGACGACGGCGCGCATTTCAGCGCCACCGAATATATTTCTTCGTCAGGGCCTTCCACGAAAACAAGTTCCTCAATCCACTCCCGCCCGCCGGGCATTTCGACGTAGTGCAGCTTTACCAGCTGAGCGGGCTTGCCATCCACCCGGCGCCGCTGGCGCTCCAGGGTCTCGAAGCTTTGCCCGCCTTCGCGCACACGCGAGACGGCCTGCTCGATTGCCTGATCGATCGTGACAGCCTCGCCAGCACTTTGCGGAGGTGGAAACACCAACGCGACCGTGACTTCATCCCAGAACTCGCGTTCCTGTTTTTGCGGCGGAGCGACAACTACGCCGTTGCCGTCGAAAACTTCGCCCAACAGGCTCCACGACGCCGGATACTTAAAACAAAAGCCTGTCTCGCCGTGACAGTATTTCTTCAAGGGAACCGGCTTCTGAGGCGGCTTGGAGGCGGTTTGCGCACTCGCTAATGCACATGATCCCATTGCCAGCGCCAGCAGCAAGCACTTCCGGAGGTGAACCTGCATGCTCCTAGACTTGCATGGCGCGCTTGCGATCCGCAATAGCTTGCAGCGTCGAGAGCGTGTCCTTGGGCAGGTGATACGACTCCTCGTCGGAGGGATAGCTCCCCGACTTCACGTCGGTTTTGAAAGCGTGCACCGCGTTGGTGATCGTGGAACCCAGATCAGCGTAACGCCGCACAAACTTGGCGGGCGGAGCGAAGGTCAGCCCCAGAACATCATGGAAAACCAGGACCTGGCCATCGCACTCTGGGCCGGCGCCGATGCCGATGGTCGGAATCTCGATCTCCTGGGTTATCAGCGCGGCCACTTCGCGTGGGATGCCTTCCAGCACCACGCAGCACGCCCCGCAACGCTCCAATGCGAGCGCGTCATGCATGAGTTGTTCGACAGCCTTCAGCGACTTGCCCTGTACCTTGTATCCGCCCATGGCGTGCAGGGACTGCGGAGTCAGTCCGATGTGTCCGACCACGGGAATCTCGGCGTCCACCAGCCGTTCGACCAACTGGGCGCGCTTTTCGCCGCCTTCGATTTTGACGGCCTCGGCGCCGTCCTTAATAAACCGGGCAGCATTGCGGATGGTCTCCTCGCCACTCACGTGGTAGGAGGCGAAAGGCATGTCGGCCACCAGGAATGCGCGCTTCACCCCCCGGCGCACCGCGCGGGTGTGGTGCAACATTTCCTCGACGGTCACGGGAAGCGTGTTGTCGTAGCCCAGCATGACCATGCCGAGCGAGTCGCCTACCAGGATCATGTCGATTCCGGCCTCATCGACCAGACGCGCGCTGGCGTAGTCGTAGGCCGTCAGACAGGTGATCGGCTCGTGTCTCTGCTTTTTGTCGAGAAGAGTGGAAGAGGTGATCTTGGCGCGGAAGTCGCCGGTAGTGATGCTCACGATGTCCTCCAGTACAGTTCCGCAATCGCGGATACCGCCTGATTGGCTTGTCACAAGGCCGTGTGACCTAAGGTGACCAACCGCGACGAGTTTACACCCGCAGGACAGCTAGTTACCACCTATTTCGGGGGAAACAGGCTTATGGGGACGCCAGTCCCAAATTGGGAACGGCCGATTCATTCGCCGCTGGAGTGGTCATGAATGATGCGCCAGCCCTCGGGGAACTCGCGGAAGATGAGGGTAAACAAGCCATGCGGTTGCTTGCCGTTCGAGAGCGTAAGCAGGAACTTTCCGCGGACAAAACCGGCCTTTGGCCCCAGCATTTCGACCTGAAGGTCGCGGAATTCCAGCGTGCCCATCTCGGCATCCGGCGCCTGGTACTTCTTGCGATACCGCTCCAGCGTTGCCTGCCAGCCCTGGGTTTCAGTGGCACCGGAAAAGAAGGTCAGCGTTGGTGAGTTCCAGTATCCAGCCATGAATCCCTCGAGATCGTGGTGGTTCCAAGCCTCGACCTGGGATTGCAGGACCTTGCGGATGGCCGCTTCCTGGCCTGTCGATTGGCCCACGGCCGCCGGCGCTAAAACCGCTGCAAGCCCGATGAGTAATGCGATAGATAGAAACAGTTTGCTCATCCCCGCCTCCGTGGGAAGAGTGTAGCGCGGGCCTATTGGACATCTGCCAAGTCGCATACAAAAACCGCGCCGTTGCAGGACGCGGTTTGGTGAACTCTGCCTTCGCGACCTATGCAGGACGCTTCTTGGAAGCTGTCTCCTGCCACGGCCGCTTGGGACGCTCGGCCTCAGGCAAGTCCCGGTTGCGCACGCGGTCGTACTTGTACTCGGAGCTGACCGTGCCCAGCGATTCGTTGTAGAGACTGATGCCTCCACCGCCTTCCTTCAGCTCCTCGGCATACTTGTGAAGTGCCTGCAGGTGATCCGCGGTGGCCGCGACTTCAGTCTTCGTGGTCTTCAGCACCTTCTGGTAACCGTGATCGACGAGCTTGGAAATCTCGCCACCGACCAGGTATCCGGGATAGGCGAAAATCTTCACGCCTCCGTCGGGGGCGCGCTCGATGGCCGAAGAGGTGTTGTACTTCTTGAGAAATACCCTACCGTTAGTCCCGGGGGCTTCCAGGACGTCGAAACCGTGGTCGCGGAACCAACTCACTGCATCTTCGAAACTCTTAATTTTGACTTTCTTTGCCATTCGCTAAACATTCAGCCGGTTGGGGCTGCCTCTCGCGGCGGAATCGAATTACCCGCCGTCACATCGAATCGATTAAGTTAGTAAGACTCAAGTTTCACGGGATGCGAACGCCTTGCCTGGCTCGCAAACTGCCAGTGGCCTGATTTCATCCCAGCATTCGGCCCTGGAAAGCACAACTGTCGCACACTGCATGGGGAAACAGCAACCTGCAGGCAATTGAAACCGATGAACACGATCTCCACCATTCCGGCTGCGGGCCTCTCGATCATCGAGCGCATAGGCAACACACCGCTGCTGCGATTTGAGCGCGTCTGCGCCGAAGCGCCGCATGCCGAGATCTACGCCAAGGCGGAGTGGACCAATCCCGGCGGATCGGTCAAGGACCGCGCTGCGGGCAGCATCGTGCAGGAAGCTTTTCGCAGCGGCAAGATGAAAGGCGACAAGCGGTTGCTCGACTCAACCAGCGGAAATACCGGCATCGCCTATGCCATGCTGGGCGCCGCTTGCGGTTTCGGAGTGACCCTCTGCATGCCGTCCAATGTGTCGGTCGAGCGCAAGCGAATCCTTAAAGCGTTTGGGGCTGAAATCGTCTATACCCCCGCAGGTGATGGCTCGGATGGGGCGATCATCAAGGCGCGCGAGATGGTCGCTGAGCATCCCGAGAAGTATTTTTATGCGGACCAGTATTCCAACGACGCCAACTGGCAGGCGCACTATTGCGGCACGGCAAATGAAATCTGGGAACAAACCAGGGGCCGGATCACCCATTTCGTGACCATTCTTGGGACATCAGGGACTTTCATGGGCGCGACCCGCCGCCTGAAAGAACTCAATCCCCGGATTGAATGTGTATCGCTGCAACCCGATTCGCCGTTTCACGGCATCGAGGGAGCCAAATACATGCCAGCTTCAATTGTGCCGCGGATTTATGATCCCTCGCTGGCCGACAGAAACCTCGAAATCGGCACCGAAGAATGCTATGCCATGGTGAGGCGGCTGGCCCGCGAAGAAGGCCTGCTGGTTGGACCGTCGTCCGCGGCTTCGCTGGTCGGCGCGTTGAGGGTCGCACGCGACAGCAGGGTCGACCATCCCGTGGTGGTTTGCATATTCTGTGACGGGGCCGACAAATATCTCAGCGAACGCTTCTGGGACGAAGGTGTGAAGCCCGACTATGAAATCTAGCTGCCCGGAACCTTGAGTTGCTGGCGCCAAAATCATCCTGATCCATGCTGAAATTTCGACAATCCGAGTTCGACGAAATCCGCCGCCACGGCGAGGAAACCTATCCGCACGAGTGCTGCGGGGTATTGCTGGGAGCTATAGACAGCGACACCCGTGAAGTACGCGGAGCTGTCCGTTGCGGCAATACCCGGGTTGACTCGCCCCAGAACCGCTACAACATCGATCCGCGCGAGTTGGTGCGGGTACAACGCGAGGCCCGTGAGCGAGAGTTGGACATCGTCGGCTTCTACCATTCGCATCCCGATCATCCGGCGCGCTGGTCGCCGACCGATTTCCAGGAAGCCCACTGGATTGGCTGCTCCTACGTGATTACCAGCGTAGAAAAAGGCAGGGCGGTGCTGACCAACTCGTTCGCGCTGACCGGCACCAGCGAAGACGATAAGGCGCTGGTGGACGAGACGATCGTGGTCGAGTAGCGATCGCAACTGGTGCGGGTGACCCATCCTTTGCAAAGCAAAGGGTGGGAATTTCGGTCTATCAGCTACAATCAAAAATTCCCAATGCTACGATTTTCCACAGCCGGTGAATCCCATGGAGAAGCGCTGGTCGCACTGCTCTCCGGTATGCCTGCGGGCTTGGCGGTTGATCTTGACTTCGTCAACCGCGAACTCTGGCGCCGCCAGCAAGGGTACGGGCGCGGCGGACGGATGCGGATCGAACGGGACACCGCGCACATTCTAAGTGGCGTGCGGCACGGGCATACCATTGGCTCCCCCATCGCCATGTCGCTGGCCAACAACGACTGGAAGAATTGGACTGAGTCGCTGCCGGTGGAAGAAGGCGATCCCACCAAGCACAAGCGCGTGGCTTCTCCGAGGCCCGGCCACGCGGATCTTGCGGGTGCGGTGAAATACAACTTCAGCGAGGCGCGCTATGTTCTGGAGCGTGCTTCGGCGCGCGAGTCGGCAGCACGGGTCGCCGCCGGAGCGCTGGCTAAGTTGCTGCTGCGCGAGTTGGGCATCGAAGTACTGAGCCACGTGATTGCCGTCGGAAGCGCAAAGCTGGACGCGCCTTTCACCTGGGAGGCCATCCAGGCCGTTGCCGCAAAAGAAGAAATCCTGCTGAGCTGCGTGGATCCTGACTCCGAGATACGCATGAAGGAACAGGTGGACCTGACGCTACGAACCGGCGATTCGGTTGGCGGCATTTTCGAAGTTGTCGCGCACAACGTTCCGCCCGGACTGGGCACCTATGCCAATTGGGACGAGCGGCTCGACACCCACCTGGCGGCGGCGGTCATGTCGCTGCAAGCGGTCAAGGGAGTGGAGATTGGCGACGCGGTGGAAGCGGCGACAGCACTCGGGTCGGCGGTCCATGATGAAATCGGCTACGCGTCTGGCGGTGGGGGAACATTCACCGGCTTCACCCGACGGTCCAATCACGCCGGTGGACTGGAAGGCGGTGTTTCGAACGGCGAAGACATCCGCATTCGGGGGTATCTGAAGCCGATTTCGACGCTGCGGCGTCCGCTGGGATCGGTGGATTTTGCCAGCCGCGAGCCCGTCAAAGCCGCTTATGAGCGTTCGGACGTGTGCGTGGTTCCGGCGGCGGGAGTGGCGGCGGAAGCCATGATCGCGCTGACGCTGGCCCGGTTCGCATTAGAGAAGTTCGGCGGTGATTCGGTGCTGGAACTGCGGCGTAATTTCGAAGGGTACTGTCAACAGTTACGAAACTTCTAAATGATCTATCCAATCGTCAAGTTCGGGGACCCGGTACTGGAGAAACCTTCCGCCCCCATTACAAAATTCGACGACGAGCTGCGCAAGCTGGCGGACGACATGTTCGAGAGCATGTATGCCGCTCACGGCGTCGGCCTGGCGGCGCCGCAAATCGGCATCAGCAAGCGGATCGCGGTCATCGATGTCACCTTCAAGGAAGATCCCGAGGCCAAGATCGTGCTGGTTAATCCGGAGATCATTCACGTCGAAGGCCGCATCACCTCCAACGAAGGCTGCCTGAGCCTGCCGGAGTTTCGCGAAAAGGTGACTCGTCCGCGCAAGGTCACTGCAAGGGCGCAAAACTTGAAGGGCGAGACGTTTGAGGTCACGGGCGAGGAGTTGCTGGCGCGCGCTTTACTGCACGAAACCGACCACCTCAACGGTAAGCTTTACATCAGCCACATCAGCGCACTCAAGCGCGACCTGATGAAGCGTAAGATCCGCAAGCTCGTTAAACTGGGAGAATGGTAGTGCAGCCGTGATGGACTTGGTGTTCTGCGGCACTCCGATGTTCGCGGTGCCCACGCTGGAAAAGCTGGTCGACGCCGGCTTCAGGGTGAGACTAGTTGTAACCCAGCCCGACCGGGCCAGTGGGCGCGGCATGGAACTGGCGGCGTCTCCGGTAAAGCGCGCGGCGCTGGAGCGTGGACTCCCCATCGTTCAACCAGACAAGATCAGAAGTAATGCCGAATTCCGCGCCCTTCTGGAAATCATCCAGCCGGAGGCGATCATTGTTGTCGGTTACGGCCGTATCATTCCGCAATGGATGATCGATCTGCCGAAGCTGGGAAACCTCAACCTGCATGCGTCGTTACTTCCAAAGTATCGCGGGGCTGGACCCATTCAATGGGCGATTGCAAACGGCGAGACGGCGACCGGCGTGACCACCATGCGGATCGATGCCGGGTTGGATACCGGTGACATTCTCCTGCAGGCCGAAGAGGAAATTCGTCCCGAAGATACCGCACTGACTCTGTCGCCGCGGCTGGCGCACGAGGGCGCGGAGTTAATGATCTGCACGTTGGCTGGTTTGGCCAACGGCACTGTCCATCCTCAGCCGCAAGACAATTCTAAGGCGACACTAGCTCCGATCCTCAAGCGGGAAGATGGGCTGATCGACTTCTCCCGCACTGCGACCGAGACCTGGTACCGTCTTCGCGGATTTCAGCCGTGGCCGGGGGCGTTTACCACATTTCGAGGCAAAACCCTCCACCTGCACTCGGCGGTGCCGGCTCCTGAGGTTGCACTCGTGCAAACTGGGCACTTCGTCGTGGAGAAGGACCGCCTGCTGCTAGGCTTCGCCCACGGATCGACGCTGGAAGTCCTGGAGTTGCAGATGGAAGGCAAGAAGCGGATGAGCGCGCGCGATTTCGTTAACGGCTATCGTCCGCGTAGCGACGAACCACTGGGTGTGTCCGCGTAACCGCCATGGCAGTCTCCCCCGCACGCGCTGCTGCCTTCGACATCCTGCTGCGGGTGGAGCAACAGGACGCCTACGCCAGCGAACTACTGCACTCCGACCGCCTCGACAAACTCAGCAATGCCGACCGCGGACTGACGACCGAAATCGTGATGGGAGTGTTGCGCTGGCGTTCAAGGGTTGATGACGCTATCGGGGCCCAATCTTCTCGTCCCCTGGCTAAGTTGGATTCCCAAGTCCTGACCGCGTTGCGCATCGCCGCCTACCAGATTCTGTACCTGAGTCGCGTGCCTGCGCGCGCAGCGATCAACGAAAGCGTGGATCTGGTGAAGCGCGCGCGGAAAGCGTCAGCTGCGCCGTTCGCCAATGCGATTCTGCGCAAACTCGCACAAGCTAAGCCCGATACGATCGCAGCAGAACCGCCTGGAGCTACGGCTGCGACTCTGGCGCGCGAGCTTGCTCACCCAGAGTGGCTGGTCGAGCGTTGGGTGGAGCATCTCGGCATCGAGAATGCGGCAGCTGTATGTCGGCACGATCAGCGGATCCCCCCTACGTCCATTCGAATGGAGAGCGCGGAAGTGGAAGCCGAACTTCATTGCGCAGGTATTGAACTGGCACCGGGCGCTCTGCTGACATCCGCTCGTATCGTCACCAATGGTGACGTCACACAGACTCGGGCTTACCGCGAAGGCCGCGTCTTCATTCAGGACGAGGCTTCCCAGCTCGTCGCTGCATTGGTTGGGACGGGATCGCGCTTACTGGACTGCTGTGCCGCGCCGGGAAGCAAAACGGCAGCCATTGCCTCGCGCAATCCGGCGGCGGAAATCGTCGCCGTGGAGCTTCATCCCCATCGAGCAGAACTGTTGCGGCGGCGGGTGCGTGCAGCCAATGTCCAGGTGATTACGGCCGACGCGTTGGAATTGGCGCTCCAGGGTAACTTCGATCGGGTCCTCGCCGACGTTCCATGCTCCGGCACTGGCACGCTGGCCCGCAATCCCGAAATCAAGTGGCGGCTCCAGTCGGGGCACCTGAACGACCTGCACGAAATACAGGTTGCAATCCTGCGAGCCGCACTAAGGCAACTTGCGCCGGGAGGGCGCGCGGTCTATTCCACCTGCTCGCTCGAGCCGGAAGAGAACCAGGCTGTAGTGGAAGAAGTCCTGCAGGGCGATTCGAATTTTAGTCTTCTTGATTGCCGGGTCGAGTTGGAGCGTTTGCGCTCTGACGAAGTGCTGGCAACGGACGATCTGGACTCGTTGCTCGATGGAAAGTACTTGCGGACGATCCCCGGGGTGCATCCCTGCGATGGGTTTTTCGCGGCGCTACTGGAACGCAAAAGCTTATTGCTTATTGCTGACTGCTAATTGCTATCTTGTCACTTCCAGATTCACACTCTGCCCTTCAAAGACACGCTGGCCTGCTCCAGGAATTGTCTTCACTACGGTCCGCGACCCGGCCGGCAGAGTCTCCGGCGCGCTGACATCGCCTCCGGCGTCGGACTGACTGGCGATGCTGCCTACCTTCAATCCGGCTCCAACAATCGCATTTACCGCCTCGTCCTCCGTTCTTTTCCGCAGATCGGGCATGACGTATGACTTGCGATCCTCGGTCGCGGCAATCAGTACGCTGACTCTAGGCGCGGAAACGTTGACCGCGTTAGCCGGTGGGCTCTGCGCCACAATCTGGTCAGGCGCAGCGTCGGGAATGTCGGCAACGGCCATGGTCCCCAACTCGAGGCCGCGGCGGCGGATGTTGATCTCGGCCGACCGCTGGCTGTCTCCTGAAAGGTCAGGAATGGATACGCGCTGTGGCCCCATGCTTTCGGCCACTCGCACCCGCCAGCCGCGCCGCACCTGCTCGCCGGGCGGTGGCACCTGCGAAAGGATGCGTCCGGCTGGAACCTCGGCACTGAAGAAACGGTCGGATTGTTCGAATACCAGTCCGCTGGACTCCAGCGCGTTCTCTGCGTCATGCGGCGTCATGCCGACCACCTTGGGAACGTGTGTCTGTCTCCCGTGGATAGCGAAGCGCATGGCCGTGAGCGCTGAGGCCAAGAAGACCACGATCAGCACCAGCACCCGTACCAGCCAGCGAAAAAAGCGGCGCATCAGTGTGTCTCCCCATCGCCGGGAGTCTGGTCGGAGGTATCCACTTTTCGCGCGACGGCGTTGGGTGGAGGAGGAGGAGGCGCGGCGAAGTCTTCCGATTCGCGGCCTTGCAGCGCAACCCGCATGAAGTCCATCCAGATCGGCAAGGCAGCCACGGCGCCGGTTTCTTTGTTACCCAGCGTTTTCTTCTCGTCGAAGCCGACCCACACGCCGCAAGTCAGGGACGGTGAGAAGCCGACGAACCACGCGTCGGTGAAATCGTTGGTGGTGCCGGTCTTGCCTCCCAGCGGATGATTGAGCTTGGCGGCGGCGGCTCCAGTGCCGTGCAGTACCACCTCGCGCAACATGTCGACCATGATGCGCGCAGTCCGCGCGCTGACTACGTCCTTCACCTCGGGATAGTTTTCCTCCAGCACCCGGCCGTCATAGTCCTCGACCTTGCGAATCATGCGCGGTGCGACGCGAACGCCATCGTTGGGGAAGGTCGTGAACGCAGCGGTCTGTTCCCACAGCGTGATGTCGGCGGCTCCGAGAGCGACCGGAAGATACGCGGGCAATGGAGAGGTGATGCCGAATTTGCGCGCATACTCGATGACGGTCTTGATGCCTCCCACGCGCTCGGTGACTTTCAACGCGGGAATGTTGCGCGAGTGTGCCAGAGCGCGGCGGAAGGTGATGACGCCTTCGAACTTCCCGTCATAATTATGCGGTACGTAGGGCCCGGCGGGCCCGCCCGGAAAGCTGACCGGCGCATCAAGCACGGTGTCTTCCGGCGTCATGCCCTGATCGATGGCGGCGGTGTAGATGTATGGTTTGAATGACGAGCCAACCTGGCGCAGCGCCTGAGTGGCGCGATTGAACTTCGACTGATCGAAGCTGCGTCCGCCAACCATGGCCTTTACGTCGCCAGTGGAGTTATCCAGCGCCAGCAACGCGCCCTGCACACCGGACTCATGCTCGAGCGAAACCCGGCTCTGGGTGCCATTCAGCTCCAGGATCTTCACGTATACCAAGTCACCGCGCGTCAGAAACTGCGACGGTGAAGCGTAGCGGGTCCACTTAATCTCGGCAGGGCCAAGCTCAGCCTGGTAGGGACCGAACTTTATGGTGACGTACTGCGGGCCGACCGCGATCACCAGAGCGTGGACGAAATTGCTTGCCGACAGATCGCCGTCCCAATCGACGTGTCGGTACGCAGGAAGCGACTCACCATTGGCAACCACGTTCAGCAGGCTACCCTTCCATCCGTGGCGGTGTTCGTAGGCCGCAAGCCCGTCGAGTACCGCTAGATTCGCGGTCTTCTGCATTTCCAGGTTGAGCGAGGTATAGACCCGCAGGCCTTTTTCATGGACTTCCTCGCTGCCATACTTCTTCTCGAGGTACTGCCGCAACTCCTCCACGAAGTACGGGGCAACGCTGTTGGGCTCGCCTTGCACGTTGAGCCGGATCGGCGAATTCTTCGCGCGCTGAGCCTCTTCCGCGGTGATCTTGCCGTCCTCCAGCATGTTGTTGATCACCAGGTTGCGACGGTGCAGCGCACGCTCGGGATTGTTGATCGGCGAATAGGCGTTCGGGGCCTTCGGCAAGCCTGCCAGCACGGCGGCTTCTTCCAGGTTCAGGTCTTTGGCTTTCTTGGCAAAGTAAAAATTCGCACCCGCCTCGAAACCATAGACGCCGTGTCCGAGATAAATCTGGTTGGCATAGAGCGTGAAGATCTGCTGCTTGGTGAAACGCCGCTCGATCTGAATGGCCAACATCACTTCCTGCATCTTTCGACGGAAGTTGCGGTCGGGCGAGAGGAAGAGGTTGCGCGAGAGTTGCATGGTGAGCGTTGAGGCGCCCTGGGCCCGCCCGCCCACGGCGACATCTCGGTATGCGGCGCCGAATACGCGCCAGAGGTCCACGCCCCAGTGACGCTCAAAGTCCTTGTCCTCAGTTGAGACGAGGGCGTAGCGCAGCACAGCGGGGAAATCGTCGTACTTGTCGATCACACGGCGTTGCAGCGCAAACTGCCCAATGACGCGATTCTGGTCGTCGTACAGCTCGGTGATGGTGCTGGGCCGGTATTTTTCCAGCTCGGTGACCTGGGGCAAGTCGGTGGAATACACCAGGAGCATGCCCGAAATCGCGCCCCCGGCTGCGACCGCCAAGATCAGAAGAAAGAAGATGAAATTGCTGACGTACTTGTGCCCGGCTCCGGCATTGGTTGCGGGTTCGCGGATCGCGGCAGGCTCTTCGACAGCACGTTTCATGGGGGCAGGGGCTGAGTTCAGGATAGCACCAGGAAAGGGGCCGCACTGTTGCCGTCGGGCAAACTGTGGTGCCGATCGACGTTCATGATCATCCAAGGTGAGTGATACTGTCGAAGATTAATCGAGGTGGTACGGCTTTCGGCTGGTAGCCGGAGGCTCGGGGTTTTTTATGGTCACTAACGTCTTGTTTCTCGGTCGCGTCGCCTACGGCACAGCGCTGCAACTGCAGCGCACGCTGCAGGAGATGCGAAAGTCCGCGCGCATCGAAAACACGCTACTGCTGCTGGAGCATCCGCCGGTCATCACCTTGGGACGCAATGCCCGCTTGGCCAACGTATTGGTGCCACCGGAGTTCCTCGCCCAGCAAGGCGTTGAGCTGTTCGACATCGACCGCGGTGGAGACGTGACCTTTCACGGTCCGGGACAACTGATCGCGTATCCGATCTTCGACCTGCGCAGCTTCGATCCCAAGGTTGGCGCCGTCGAATACGTGCGCCGTCTGGAAGAGGTATTGATCCGCACCTGTGGTGACTTTGGAGTTGGCGCGCAACGCATCAAAGGGCTGACGGGCGTTTGGACCTATGCGCTTCCTGACAAGCCGGAAGCCAAAATCGCCGCCATTGGCGTCCACATCTCGCGTTCGGTCACGACCCACGGTTTCGCTTTGAACGTGTCCACCGATCTCGACTCGTTCTCGCTGATTGTCCCGTGCGGCATTACGGACAAGCCTGTGACCTCGCTGGAGCGGGAGCTACGGAAGTCTCTCACCTTGGAAGAAATAGCGACCGCTGCGTCGCGCAACTTTGGAAGAGTGTTCCAGACCCAAATGCTGTGGCTGGAGTCTCTGGAAGATCTTCTGGCGCAGGCGGCTATCACGAATCCAAAGCAGAAGCATGACGACGCGGCCAACCAGGACACTCCCGCGCGACCGCCGAAAGAATTGCGCGATCTGCGGGGCGATGGCAGCGAACTGGCGTGAGAGACGCTATCTGGTCAGTTCGATTTCCGGATCTAATCGAACTCCCACATATCTTCGCGAGTAAGCGGAGCAGTTGTTTCGTCCGGGTATTTGTAGAAGCCATCGAGTGCGACGTTCCACGCCGTGGGCAGGAATCTCTTTTTTAGGAATCCCTGAACCACAACTCGAATGCCTCCGCTAGGCAGCGTTCCTTGGTCCACGATCGTGGTAATTCTCCCTCGGCGTGACTCAACCGCGACGTATTCGACTTTGCGAACCTCCGGCTGTATAAGCTGTTCAAATGTGAGCCGACGAAGCAGGTCGCCACGCTCATGCACCAGCCCCTGAAACACATCGACTGCCTTCGTCATCGCGCTGCTTTCCAAATTGCTTTCAGGATAATGCCAGTCCGCCTTGCAGCGATAGGACTGGCTGCTGTGAGAATTGACTCACTACGTAGGTGGCTTTCGTGACGGGCGGGGTTCTCCGATAGAATCGCCTGTCTCACCCTTTCGGAGGCCTCATGCCACGAACCAAACTCTCGATTGCATTTCTTCTTCTCGCGTTGATCGCATATGTGATTCCCGTGTTTTCCCAGAGCAAGCTCTCCCCCAAGTGGGAAGAACTCACGGCGCCCGACTTCGTGCAGGCCATTCATCAGTCGCAGGGAGTGTGCCTGCTACCGTTCGGCATCATCGAAAAGCATGGCCCGCATCTTCCGCTTGGGACTGACCTCATCGACGTGCGCTTTGCCGTGATGAACGCTGTCCTGCAGGAGTATGCGGTGGTCTTTCCGGAGTACTACTTTGGACAGATTTTCGAAGCGCAGCAACAGCCCGGGACAGTCGCTTACAGCCTGAGCACGCAACTCACGCTCCTGCAGGAAACCGTCAAAGAGATGGCGCGCAATGGATGCCAGAAGGTTTTGATCGTCAACGGTCACGGCGGCAACAACAGCCTGCTGCCTCTTTTCGCGCAAGCCCAACTGGCCACTCCGCGAAATTACGTGGTGTATGTTTTCGGACTTCCACGCGAGGATGTCCCCGGACGGCCACCTCTGAAAACCACGGGCGGCATGCACGCCGGCGAAACCGAGACTTCCGCCATGCTGGTTGCGCGGCCCGACCTGGTTCACATGGACCGCGCCGACACCCAGTCCGGGGCCGACCAGAACCGTTTGAAATTGCCTGATTCCGTTTACACCGGCATCTGGTGGTACGCCAAGTTCCCCGATCACTATTCGGGTGTGGGATCGGCAGGTAACAAGCAGTTAGGAGAGTTCGACCAGAAGACGTGGTCAAGCCAGATTTCTGAGGCCATAAAAGCCGTCAAGGCCGACCAGGAAAGCCTGAAGTTGCAGAACGAGTTCTTCGAAAAGACGCAGCATCCGCTGGACACGAAGCAGTAAGTCGTCGCCGCTCGTCGCCCGAGCGTCGGGTGCTCGCGGTCGGTGCCTGAACTCGGAAGCTTGCCTCGTCCTTCGCGGACGTTTATCGTTTCTTGTGCACGTATGCCGAAAAAGAAGAGTCGGAATAGCGGTAGCTCTCGGAAAGCAACTGGCAAGGGATCGACCCAATCTGGATCACCGCAGCCGCGACCTGCCATAAAGAAACCATCACCGACACAGCTCCCGCAGACACCTAAGTCCACAGATCAGTCCGCTTCGCTTCGCACCTACTCCATCCCTGACTACCGCCTCGAGCGTCCTGAGTTCCGCATCTTCCAGTCGGGTGAAGGCTCGCACATTGAATACAGGATCGAAGGCGATCTGAGCGCCGCGGCACCGCCGATTCGCGAATCGAAATATCTTACGCGCGAGCAGTCAATCGCCATTTATCGCTGGATGCTGCTCAACCGCCGCATGGAAACTGTGCTCGAGAATCTTTACAAGCAGAGCATGGTCGTGGGCGGGGTGTACTTTGGACTGGGACAGGAAGGCTGCTCCTGCGCGTCAGCATTCGCCCTGCGCGACGATGACTGGCTGGGCCCGATGATTCGCAACCAGGGAGCGGTCCTGGTGCGTGGTTTTGCGCCGCGCGACATCATGCGTCAGTACATGGCGAAGGCGGATTCGCCGACGTTCGGGCGAGATGCTTCTTCGCATTTCGGCGACTGGGAGCGCCGCCATGTCTGCGCTCCCATCTCGATGCTGGGTGAGTTGATCGGGGTCATGGCAGGGGTCTGCCTGGGAGCGCGTCTGCAGGGGAAGAACATTGCCGGGCTGACGTATATCGGCGACGGCGGGCAGTCGACGGGTGTCACCTACGAGAGCCTCAACTTCGCCGCTGTGCAGAAGCTTGGCCTGGTGCTAATCGTCGAAAACAATCTGTGGGGATACTCCACGCCAAGCGACATGCAGTTCTGCGTGAAAGACCTGGCCGAGCGCGCAATCGCCTATGGTATCCCCGGCGTGATCGTAGATGGCACCGATCCTTGCCAGGTTTACGACGCCACCCTGGAGGCCTGCGAGCGAGCGCGTCGCGGCGAAGGGCCGACTCTTATCGAAGCCAAGATGATGCGCATGAAGGGCCACGCCATCCATGACGCTGCGCATTATGTGCCGGCGAAGCTGTTCGAATATTGGCACGCCCGCGACCCAATCGCACGGTTTGAGAATTACCTGGTGAAAGCGAAGCGCTGGCTCACCGCCGAGGCAAACCAGAAGCTGATTGAAGAAGTCGAACGTGATTTGGAGACCGAGCGCGACGCGGCCGTTGCGTCGCCGATGCCCGATGCGGAAACAGACAAGACGCACCAGGGTGTGTACTGTGATGCCGCGTGTCACGAGATCAAGCCTTTGTATGGATCGGTCAAGACCACGGTGGGCACTGGCATGGCGACCAGTCCCAAGGCGGGCGAGGCGGCCGTGCATCTGAAATGATTGCGTCTTCGAATCACAAACCTTTCGCTGCTCACGTCGACATCGAACAAGTGGAACCTTGCTCGCACGGGTTTATTCCTTCGACATGAAAATTCTCTGCACGTTCGTCCTGATACTGTGTCTGGCTGCCTCGGCGCTGGCTGATTTTCCGTTCAAGAAGAAGGAACAAGAATTCACGACGCATGTGCCTGCCGACGTCGCCAACACCTTGCGTAGCGGCACCGCGGTTCAACGCAATGATCTGGCCCGGGAACTCGGAATCTTCGCCCCGAATCCATCCAGCACGGCAGTGATATCGAATTCCCCGTGCGTGACCTTTCACCATGTGGAGGAGCGGCCGGTGACGCTGCACGCCGGTTCGGAGAATGTCGTGCTCCTGGCCGACTCCACCGAGTGCGACTCCATTTATATCGTGGTCTTCGACAAGGCGCCAAAGTCGGAGTGGCGACACGTTCAGACCGTCCGCCTCGCCTCGCGCTCGCAGCGTCCCGAGGTGAAGTTCGTGGAGTTAATCCAGTCCGGTATGTCCGAGATCGTGGTGCACCACGAAACCAGCCGAGACAGCGGCAGTGTGCAGCAGGAAAACTTCGTCGTCCTGAAGATGCTGCACGACCGGATGGAAGTGGTACTCGATACGACCGAGCGAAGCGAACTTACGCTGGCGAACCGCTCGGCCGCGGAGACCGACAATCTCCAGCAATCGCAGACTTCGACGTTCGAATTACTGAAGGCCGCTCCCAAATCGGCTGCGATCTTTCGCATCTTTGAGAAGCAAGTATTGACCGATAACAAGACCACCATCACGCGCTATCAGGTCTGGACTTGGGACCCAGAGCTCGAACGCTTTCGCGCGTCGCCTATTGACGGTGGGGACGTGAGACCGGCCCCGCCTGCGAAGAAACCGGCGGCCAAAACTCACGCCGCTACACCGAAGCCCGGCGACAAGCCAGCGACTCCGCCGACTAAGCCGGAGCAGAAGTAACGGAAAGGCATCTCATAAATTGGTTTTGAAAGGGCACGGCTTCAGCCGTGCCGCAACCCTCGATTGAGAGCGGGCTTTAGCCCCGGAGGGACTTTGGTTTTCGCCGCTCCGGCAGTTTCAAGATGGCTTCACTAATTTGTCGATACAATCGTCAATCGCAGTAGAAGGACGACCGAGTATGGCACCAGTCACCTATCTCGAAGCAATCCGCCAGGGCATCTGGGAAGAGATGGAGCGCGATCCTGCTGTCTTCTGCATTGGCGAGGACATCGGCGTTTATGGCGGGGCTTTCAAGGTCACTGAGGGCCTTATCGACCGCTTCGGCCCGGCTCGCGTAGTGGACACGCCCATCTCCGAAATGGCCATCGTCAATGCCAGCTTCGGCGCGGCGCTCACCGGCATGCGCCCGGTAGCTGAATTTCAGTTCATGGACTTCATCAGTTGCGCCTTCAACCAGATCACCAACCTGCTGGCGAAAGCGCACTTCCGCTGGGGAGCACCGGTTCCCGTGGTGCTCCGCGGTCCGTCGGGCGGCGGTGTGCATGGCGGCCCCTTCCACTCGCAGAATCCGGAAACCAACTTCGCTCATACTCCGGGGCTGAAGGTCGTCTGTCCTGCCAGTGCCTACGACGCCAAGGGATTGATCAAGTCCGCCATTCGCGACAAGAATCCTGTGCTCTTTTTCGAGCACAAGTTTCTGTACCGCCGCATTAAGGAAGAACTACCTGCGGAGGATTACACGGTTCCGATTGGAAAAGCGCGGGTGGTGCGACCGGGGCGAGATGTCAGCGTAATCACCTACGCGGCCATGGTTTACGTCGCGCTGGAGGCTGCGGAGATCTTGGCGAAAGAGGGCATCGAGTTGGAGATCGTCGATCTGCGAACGGTGTTGCCGCTGGACCGCGACGCCATCCGCGACACGGTGGAGAAGACAAGCCGCGTCATCGTGCTGCACGAGGACACCAAAACAGGAGGCATTGCCGGCGAAGTGGCCGCGATCATCAATGAAGAGTGCTTCGATGCCCTCGATGGCCCCATTACGCGCATCGCATCAGCGGATTCACCCGTACCGTTTTCACCGCCGCTGGAAGAGGCATTCCTGCCCAAAGTTGAGGATGTGGTGCGGGAAGCCCGCAGGCTGCGTCGTTACTAACGCTGTTTCACGGTTAGCGTGGACCGAGCGTGGGTGGAGCACGCCTTCAGGCGTGCATTAAAGCTGCCGACAAATAAGACGGCTTTAGCCGCTGAGGTGACGCTTCCAAAGTCCGCATTAACCCTGAAACGGCCATAGCGCGGGTCCAGAGTTTCGTCGACGCTTCGCCTCGATCTCAATCCTTCATTATTCTTTACAGACTCTTGTTTCAGCTTGATTTAATCTTGAATCGCGTAGCTTGCAATTAAGTCCTTAACTTCGAGGAGAAATATGCGCGGATTTGTTCTCGGTATCATCGTCGCCCTGGTCGTGGTTCTTGGCGGGGCCTACTGGTTCGTCTTCACCGGACATTTCGATACACGTGCAGTTCCCAACGGGCCCGGCAACTTCGAGAAGCGGACTGCCAACCACTCCCTGGACGAATGGGTGGACGCGCACGCTCCCAAGCAGGACAATCCCTTCAAGCCCACCGTGGAGAACATCATGGACGGCTCCATGGTGTATGACAAGCATTGCGCGCTCTGCCATGGAAGCTTGAAGGAGCCGCAGTCGCCGTTGAAGAACAACTTTTATCCGCCGGTGCCGCAGCTCATGAGCCGCACCCCCGACGATCCGGACGCAAACCTCTACTACGTCACCAAGTACGGCATCAAGATGACGGCCATGCCGGGGTGGGACGGCGTACTCTCCGACGACGATATGTGGAAGACCGTGCTGTTTATCAAGAACTCTGCCCAGATGAAAGATGGCGCCGCGCAGCCGCCTGCAAAATAGCGACACATCGAGTCTGAATGGAAAAAGCCGCCGAGTTGGCGGCTTTTGTTTCTGCCGATCTCGAAGGAGCGCGGTTATCCGTTCGGCTTGACGTAGGTCACCTTACCGCTCGTCTTCAGCTTGAATACATCGTTCGACAGCTTCGGGTTCGATTGAATATTGCTGTACTTCGCCAAGCGGAAGTCCCCGGACTTCTCGGTGAATAACTGTTGCACGCTGACGCCCCGGGCCGGATCGATCCACAGTGTGATCGTCTGGAACATGTTGGCGACCTTCTGCGATTTCGGAGTCAACTCAAGCTTGGCTGCGTTGATGCCCTGCACCTGTTCCATTCCGCCATATTTCACGTCGAACGACTTGGCCAGGTCATGGCCGCGTCCGCCAAACCCCAAAACCAGAAAGGTCTCGAAATCGGCCTTGTTCTTGCCGGCATTGTATTCCGTGACCTGCGCGGCTTTGGGCACGTACACGCTGACCACGCCTCCGGAGAACAGCACGTACTTCTTATCTGGCACAGTGATGTCGGCCGCCATCTGCACATCTTCGCCCTGGCGGCGGAAGTACATGGTGCCCTTTTGCAGATCGTGCTCGTCCACCACTTTCTCGTACTGGTCCCAGACAAACTCGGTTTGCGCGGTGCGAAATTCAGCGGCAGATTTATCCATGGAGTTCAGCACGCTCTCCAGGTTTTGGGCGTGCGCAGCCAGCGTGGCGATGAATGCCAGGAAGACGGCGACAGCAATGTTCTTCTTCATGATTTGTTCCTGCACAGCCGCTCGAACTAGCGGTGTCCCCACACTTTATAGGCGACTACATTGTGCTTGTTGTCGCGTACCGCTTCGTAGCGGTCGATGTTGATTTCGCCCGCGACCGGCTCGATCACGCGCAGCAGAGCTTCGCGTATTTCCTCATCGCTACCCGGCTTGATTGCGGCCGCGTCCACGGTGTAGAGAAACCCGCTACCTTCAGGTTTTACGACCACCTCGGCTTGATTGGGCGAACGTTCGACCGGCTTGTCGCGGAAGTTGACCCACAGGGGGGCAAGGAAGATGAAGGCGAGAATCAGCGTCACCATGACGTCATAGTGGACGCTGCCGCGCGGGTACATCCACCAGACATAGCCTTTCACGGTTTGACTGATTTTGCCCATTGCTGTCTCAAGTTTAGAGAGCCTCGGGAACAAGTGCAAGAAACCGAGACTGCGAACTAGGTCCGCAGTTCCACTACCGTTGCACCGCCTCCGCCTTCATTTTGCGGAGGCTCCGAGACGCTTGCCACGTGAGGATGTTCCCGCAGGAATTGGCGCAGCGCCTTGCGCAGGATGCCCATGCCGCTGCCATGCACGATCCGCACTCTCACCGCGCCCGCCAGAAATGCGTGGTCCACAAACTTCTCCACCGCACGGGTGGCTTCATCCACCGTCTGGCCGATCACGTTGATCTCGGTGGGCACGCTGTCGTCTTCGCGCGACAGAGACACGCCGATGCCACGTGAACGCGCCGCGGTAACAGGATTGGCGCCAGCGCTAATCACTGTGCTGGCGATGTCGTCGCGGGGGACCTTCATCTTCATCGACCCCACGGCAACTTCGAAGGAGTCGTCATCGAAATGCCGAAGTATCTTGGCGTCACGGCCCATCGACCGCAATCGCACCGTATCCCCAACGGAAACGTGCTGCACCACATGCGGCCGCGCGTGCTGATCGCCTGCGTCGGAGCCGGTAGCGTGCGCCACGACAGTTGCGTCGAACTGCTCCCGAAACTCGCGGCGCATCTTGGAGATACGCCGCTCCGCGTCCTTGGAGAGTTTCAAGGCCTGGGCGCGGTCCTGCACCGCGTTGACCGTCTCCCGCGCTTGGTATTCGAAGTTGTGCAGCACGCTCTCCAGCTTCTTCTCCATTTCACGGATCTTCTCTCGTTGCTCCTTCTTGCCTTCAAGGGCGAGGTGGCCTCGTTCCCGGGCAATTTCCTGCTCATGCGCGCGAATTGCGAGACGTTCCGCGTCAATCTCGCGCAACTGTTCATGCAGGCGATCGAGAAATCGCGAAACGTCGTGCGTCTGGGTAGTCAGCTTCTCGCGGGCTTCGCTCACGATCTGCGGATTCAGTCCGAGCTGCTGGGCTATGTTGATTCCGGCTGAGGCACCCGGCACGCCGATGCGCAATTCGTAGGTGGGAGCTAAGGTACGTTCATCAAAACCCACGGCCGCGTTGAGTACGCCCTCGGCGTTTGCTGCGTAAACCTTCAAGGCCGTGTGATGTGTCGAGACGATGCTAAGGCAGCCCGTACGGCGGAAGAAATCGGCAATCGCAACCGCCAGGGCCGCGCCCTCTTCCGGATCGGTCGCCGAGCCCAACTCGTCGAGTAGCACTAGCGAGTCCGGAGTCGCCTGATGCGAGATGAAATCGATGTTGGTTACGTGCGCTGAAAACGTGGAGAGGTTTTGCTCGATCGACTGGTAGTCGCCGATGTCGGCAAACACGCCATCGAAGATCGGAAGCTCAGCCCGCTCGGCCGGAAGTGGAATCCCAGATTGCGCCATCAGAGCCATCAAACCGATCGTCTTCAGGGCGACGGTCTTTCCTCCGGTGTTGGGTCCGCTGATGATGACCTGGCGATGCTGCCCGTCGATCTCGACCGTGAGCGGAACCACAGCCACACCCTTGGGCTTGAGCGTACGCTCCAGCAGGGGATGCCGCGCATTCCGCAGGACAAACGCATCGCCGGTCTGGTCAGCCGGGCTTTCAGCGGACGATGACTCAGAATCGGGGGTCGCCTCTCCGCCGAGAAATTTCACACTCACGCAGTCGTAGTCCTGCGCGAAGCGGGCCTTGGCAAACTGCAGTTCCAACTCGCCCAGAATCTCGACCGCTGCTATCAGGGCATCCGCCTGCTCGCCGATCCGGGTGGTCATCTCCAGCAGGATGCGGTGGATCTCGCCCAGTTCTTCATCATGCAGGCGCACCAGCTCGTTGTTTTGCTCGATGGTTTCCAGGGGCTCCATAAATACCGTCTGGCCGCTGGAGGACGCGCCGTGGGCGACACCCTGCACCCGCCGCCGCTGCTCCACCTTGACGGGAATCACGAAGCGTTCACCGCGAATGGTAATGAGTTCGTCCTGAACGGCGCCGCCATCCGAGAGCCTTCGCAGGTAGGCCTGCAACGATTGCTGGATGGCGTGTCGCTGGCGGTCGATATCACGGCGAATCCGTGACAACTCCGGTGATGCGCGGTCGTCCAAGGTTCCGTCAGGCAGTATCTTGTTGCGGAAGTAATGCAGCAACTGCGTGAAGTCGGCCACGTTTTGCGAAAGCTCACGCACCGCATCCCACTTGGCTTCGATGGCAACCGGCGGATGCAATGCAATCTCCCGCCACTCCGCCGCCCGGTCGGCCAGCAGCAGCACATCCCGGATTTCTGTAAGCTCCAGCGCTGCTCCCTGGATGCGCGCCTTGTTGAGCAGCGGCGAGGGATCGAGCAGGCCGTGAAAGTCGAATCGTCCCCCGCTGCGCAGATAGCCGCGCAGCTCTTCGGTCAGAAGTTGCTGGCGCTCGATCCACTGGCGATTGCCAGATGGTGCGAGGGCGGCGATGCGCTGCTGTCCCAGCGGGGATGCCGCATAGACTGCAAGCAGTTCACGCAGGTGATCAAACTCCAGAACGCGATCGCTAGTGTGATGGATGGGGTTGGGAGTACTCATCGGAGAACCAACTTATGGTACAGGAGTAGAGCGACCACCCAATAATCCCCACTGCCGGCCACGCATCTGCTCGATTTGCCGTTTGTTCACGCACCCAGGCTCGTCCGGCTATCGCCCGCAGCGTCCTGCAATTACACTGTTCGGGTAGTACAGCCCCGGCCAGCCTGCAACTCGATGCGGTCGGAAGCGTGGGTAGCTGCAAATCTGAGCCAGTTTGCCGTAATCGGTCATCTGTATTGATTCGCCATTACAACTAGGGGAACGCATGCCATCCAATCTCTCTGACGCTTTTGTATTCTTCGGTGCCACCGGCGACTTAGCTCACAAGAAGATTTTTCCCGCGCTGCAGAACATGGTGAGACAAGGCGCCCTGAATGTACCCGTCATCGGCGTCGCGAAGTCTGGCTGGACGGTCGATCAATTGAAAGATCGCGCCCGTGACGGTATCACGAAGTTCGGCGGAGGCGTCGATGAGGCCGCGTTCGCAAAACTGTGCCAGTTGATGGTTTACATCGACGGCGATTACAGCGACGACAAGACCTACGCGGCGCTGCGCGCCAAGCTTGGCGATGCCGAGTCGCCCGCTCACTACCTGGCCATTCCCCCTACCATGTTTCCCGTGGTGGTGAACGGACTCGCTCAATCCGGCTCCGCGAAAAACGCCCGCGTGATTGTCGAAAAGCCCTTCGGACGCGACCTGGTCTCGGCGCGAAAGCTCAACGACACCCTGCACCAGGCATTTCCCGAAGAACGCATCTTCCGCATCGACCACTACCTGGGCAAGGAGGCAGTGGAAAATCTCATCATCTTCCGCTTCGCCAACAGTTTTCTCGAGCCCATCTGGAACCGCAACTACGTCCACAGCGTGCAAATCACCATGGCCGAGTCCTTCGGCGTGGAGGGCCGTGGCAAGTTCTACGAGGAAGCGGGGGCCATTCGCGACGTAGTGCAGAACCACATGCTGCAGGTGGTCGCGTTCCTGGCCATGGAGCCACCCACGACCATGTACACGGATTCGGTGCGCGACGAGCAGGTCAAGGTGTTCCGGACGATTCCGCCGCTCAGCCCTGCCCACATCGTGCGCGGGCAGTTCCGGGGCTATCGGGACGAGCCCGGAGTCAGCCCGAACTCCGATGTCGAGACTTTTGCTGCTCTGCGCCTTGAGATTGATTCGTGGCGCTGGTCGGGTGTGCCCTTCCTGATTCGAGCCGGCAAACGGATGCCTACGACCGCGACGGAAGTTTTTGTTAAGCTCCGCAAACCTCCACTGGCCAAGAGCGGCGTGGATGGTCGCAATTATTACCGCTTTCGGCTGGGCCCCGACTTCGAACTGAGTCTCGGTGCCCGGGTCAAGCGGCCCGGGCCTCTGATGGTCCCCATGCCGGTCGAACTCTCGGCCGTCAAATACACCACCACCGACGAGATGGCTGCCTACGACCGCTTGCTCACAGACGCCATGAAGGGCGATCAGTTGCTCTTCGTTCGTCAGGATGCGGTGGAAGCCGCATGGGCCATCGTCGATCCCATTCTGGGCGACTGCTGTCCCACGGAAATGTATGAGCCGGGAACCTGGGGACCGCCGGACGCGCGCGAACTGGCCGCTGAGGTTGGCGGGTGGCACGATCCGGAATAGGGTTTCACACAACGCGCCGTCCCGAGACGTACGGGTTTCCCGCGATCACGAAGCGCAGCGGCTCTTCGACTGCCTTCCTGATTCCCACGCGAGCGGTAACCGCAACTCGTTCCGGACGATAACCATCGTCGGCGAACCATAAGTTCGATTTCTGGGTAGTCAGGTCTTTACCATTGTCGCGGGCGCGCGTGATTCCCAAGGCTTCGGACATTCTGCCCGGACCGCTGGAGATGAGCCGCAGCTGCGATATGGGAGACTCCTCGGTCAATTCGAGACCACGGGTCTCGGCCATCGCTTGCAAGCCCAACACCGGCTCCAGGGCGCGCAGCAGAACCCCCTCTGCCTCGCCGTCGGGCATGCACGAAACGTTGGCGCAGTAGTGGTTGCCGTAGATGAAATAGATGTATGCATGCCCCGGTGGTCCGAACAGCACCGCATTGCGTATTGTGCGCCCGGTATAGGCGTGCGCTGCAGGATCGACAGCTCCAAGATAGGCTTCGTCTTCCACAATCCGCCCGGCCAGCAGTCTTCGCCCTTCGCGGCGTATCAGCAACTTGCCCAGCAACTCGCGTCCCACGGTTATCGCATCGCGAGCGAAAAACTCGCGGGCCAATGGAGGAGCGGCCAGCAGTGACCTAGCCGTCAATGTGGAAGAGACTCTTGGCGACACAGACTGCGTATCACCGCTCAATTTAGCGCGATGGCTTGGCATGGGACGAGAGTGCTCGCTGCAATGTCCTTGGCCGCACTCGATGATTCATTGCTTCACCGCGATCATCCTCAGCCGCTTGTAGTCCACCGTCCATTCGCCATTATGAAACAGCGCGGGCTTGGCTAAAGCTTCGATTCGTTCCATCAATTCCTCCCGCTGCTCGGGCCCGAGCACGTGGCTGGCGAACATCCCAAACATGTCGAGCCAGTTTCGCAAGCCTCGATCCCCGCCTTCCAGCGGAGTTGGACGATCAAACAGCACCGCAAATGTCACCAGCAATCCGCTTGACTCGAGCATCGGCGCGTATTCGCCGATCGAGGGATAGAACCACGGCGAAAGCTTTTCTGGATCCTTCACTCCCATGGCGGAAAGTGCCTGTTTGGCAGCGTTCCAGATCTGCCGAATGTTGCCTCGGCCGCCCATTTCGAAAACCAGCCGTCCTCCCGGCTTCAGCGCCTTGGCGATCGCCGTGATAGCTCCCTGCTGATTGCGCACCCAATGCAGCGCCGCGTTGGAAAATACGGCGTCAAACTCACCGTCGTAATTCGTCGCCGCAATGTCGGCAACTTCAAACTGCAGCTTTTCGAAATTGCTTCGCGCCGTTGCGATCATCTCGGCCGACTGGTCGAGTCCGATCACTTCGGCTCCCGAGTCCGCGATCTCGGCAGTGAGCTGGCCAGTGCCGCAGCCCACGTCGAGAATGCGCTCGCCCGGCTTCGGCAGCACCATGGTCAACAGGTCGCGGCCGAATTGCCAGACGAAGGCATGGCTCGACTGGTACAGCTCAGAATTCCAGGAACTGATTTCAGATGCCATGGCTTCCATTCTAGTTCCGTCGCGATTGGCGCGTCATACAGGCCGGTCGTTCCGCGCCGTATCCTATACAATTAAAAGCGAAATCATGAACAAGATGATCTTTTCCAACCTGGTGCATCGTCCCTTCCGCACCTTGATCAGCGTTGTCGCGGTTGCCGTTGAAGTGACCCTGATTTTATTGATTGTCGGCCTTTCCATCGGCATGCTCACCGACACCAAGAATCGGCAGGTCGGCATCGGGGCCGACATCATGGTGCAACCGCCGGGATCCTCGCTCATCATGGGCGTCAGCGGTGCTCCGGTGTCCATCAAGGTTGCCGACAAGCTGCGCAAACTCGAGCACGTCGTCGCGGTCGCCCCCGTCGTTACCCAGCTTTCCACCGCCGGCAATCTGGAAGTCATCGACGGCATCGATCTCCACACGTTCGAGGCTATGGGTGGGCCGTTCCACTATCTGTCCGGCGGGCCTTTCCAGGATGCCAACGACATGCTGATCGACGACTACGTGGCTTCCGCGAAGAAGCTAAAGGTTGGCAACACCATCGAGTTCCTGAATCATCCCTTTCGCATTTCCGGCATCGTGGAGCACGGCAAGGGCGCGCGCAAATTTCTTCCCATCGCGACCTTGCAGGACATCATCGGCGCGCAGGGCAAGGCCTCGATTTTTTACGTCAAGCTCGACGACCCCAACAATGCGGACGCCGTGGTGCACGAGATCAAGAGCATTCCCGGCATGGAGCAGTACGGCGTCCACTCGCTGAAGGAATACCTCAGTCTGATGAGTTCGAGCAGCATGCCCGGGCTCTCCACTTTCATCAACGTGGTCATCGGGATCTCGATGATCATCGGCTTCATCGTGATCTTCCAGGCGATGTACGCCGCCGTGATGGAACGCACCCGCGAGATCGGCATCCTGAAATCGCTGGGCGCCGGCAAGTTGTACATCGTGAACGTCATCCTCCGCGAGACGCTGTTGATCTCGATTGGCGGGATTGTGCTGGGGATCATCGTGAGCTATGCGGCGCGTGCCGGGTTGCACGCGAAATTTCAGACGCTACCCATCCTGATTACGCCGGAGTGGCTGGTGCGTGCCGCCATTATCGCGGTTATTGGATCGATGCTGGGAGCCGCCTATCCCGCGATGAAGGCCGCCCAGAAGGACCCGATTGACGCACTGGCGTACGAATAGGTCATCCGCAACCGTTGAACCCTTCGGCATGTGTCCGTGTTGAAAATCGCAACGATTTTCGGGCGCCAGACGCTGCATGACATGCAACGAATTATCTTGCGTTCTCTTAGAATCAAGGGTTTGGGAGAAATTTGTTCGCAAGTCACTGAATCCAAAGCTGTTTATACGTATCCATTAGTGCCCGTAGGAGTTAGCTGGCCTAATTCAGTCACTATTCAGCCATCATGACGTTAATGCCGTTCCGTTTTGGGAATTGTCAAAGATCTGGTTTGTGCGCGCCAAGGCGCGAATGGGGCAGAGACACGAACCTTCTTGCCCACGAATTCGTTGTAGCGCGACAGAAATGAAGATTCCCAGAGAAATCAGCACAGGTGGGAAACTTCGGTAACCAAGAGAAGGCGGCAGGGTTGCGAGACTGTTCGAAACTCCAGGCTCCCAGCTCATCGGTGGTGCAATTTCCGAGTTGCCTACTACTCATTCAGAACCGAAAAAATAGAAGCGAGGAAGTGTTTCGCGAAGAGTTTTACGTAACTCAGTCCGGTCGCGGGAATCCGCATTTTCGACTCTCCGCTCTCTCGAAATACAAATCGGATTGGCGTCTCGACGATCTTGTACCGCTGAGCCGCGCTGTGTATTAGAATTTCCGGCAGAAAAGCGAAATCCGACCTATCGAACCGAATTTGACGCAGTGCGCTGGCGCGATAGACACGGAACCCCGAGGTCATGTCGTTGACCCGCACGCCCATCATCATGCGCATCACGTGATTAACCAAGCGGCTAACGGCTGACTTCCAAAGCGGCATCCCCGCGACTTCGCTGCCGCTGACGCGTCGGGAACCGACCACGATGTCCGCTACGGTTTCCTGGGCCACAGCAAGCAAGCGCGGAATTTCTTCCGGCTGGTGGTTCTGATCGGCATCCATCGTCACGACGAAGTCAGCATCGGGAGGAATTGCGTCGAAGCCGCGGCGAAACGCACGTCCTAAGCCACTCGGCTGTTCCTTGTATAGAATCTCGATCTCAGGCCGTGTGACCGCGAAGGCTCGTGCGATACCGACTGTTCCGTCCGTACCTTCAATAACGTAGATCAGGTTCCATGAACTGCCCGTGAGCGTGTCTAACGTCCGGACCAGCCGCTCGGTGAGGGGGCCAATGTTTTCCGCTTCGTTGTAAGCTGCGATAACTACGGTGATTTTCATTTCGCGGGCCCAGCCAGAGAAACTATAGTGCGAAGGTTCACTGCGAGCCAAAGAGAAGCTGGAAGCAGCCTCATACATGCCTGAGTAGGTAAGTCGGCAGAATCGCGGTTCACTTAGTTCCACTTTCGTGGGGATTCTCAGTTCTTGCGAGGTAAACGAAGTCGTTATCAATCGCCAGCGCGAGCCTGTAAAATTGCTAAAGGCCGACCAAAATCCCGATCCGAAGGAGTTTATGTCATACCACAATCGCACATCCTTCCGCGGAGGATCTCCACGGGACAGCACCGCCGCACTGAAGGCTTGCTTGCGCAATCGTTCCATGAGCGGCTCTTCAAAGCCGGGAACAAGCGTCCGCAGAAGCTGCACCATCCAAGAATCCAGTACGTAAGGATACCGCCCAGCGAGTACACGAATGATCGGGTTTTCTTACAGGATCGGTTTGTTTGTTGGGCCGACGTCACGACATCTACTTGCGCCAACCGCACTTCACCATGCCTGCCGAGTAGCCGACTTCACTCAGAACCTCGGAACCAGGCCGCTACAAGCTCGTTGATTGGCTGCGAAACGAGCGCGGGTCGCCCACTTACCGTTTGTTCAGGACAGGTTAGGTAGTCTCTAGTGGGCCGATTACAACAGGTATCCGAGACGAAGGTCGGATTGCCCGACACCGTTGCCGTTAGTGCTGCACGCGCTTTGGCGAGCCGCGGATTCGCCTCTTACCTAGGGTTGGACTCTTTTGTGCGAGCAGCAACAGAACTCCCAGAGCACAGAGAGACACCGCTGCGCCCACCGCGCGATCTGGCGTGTGCCCGAACCAGACGCGCACGTCGCTGTGTCCGGCGGAAACCGGAATGACAATCTCTCTTGTGTCAGGATCAGTCTGCGGCGCAACCGCCACGCCATTCACCGTGCCGTGCCATGCGCGGAAATTCAACAGATGGAGCCGCAGCCGCGCCGGTTGATCTGTTTCCACGGCGAACCGCTTCTCCTCGGCATTCCACAAGAGGACCGTAGTCTTTAGTCCGGGTCCCATCTTCTCGCCAAACTCGTTCAAGGCTACAATTTGCGGCGCGTTAGTCTCCAACTTGTCCGGGTCCACCCCTAGCGGCAGATACTCGTCCACTACACCGACGTACCCTGCCGGCGAATGGGTTGCCGCGATCAATTCGTGGATGTCGCCCGGCTCCCACGGCGCAGTTCGGAGAATCACTCCTCCAAGCACCAACCAGACGGCCACCGCCGCTCCCAGCCATACGTTTCTCCGCCGGGCGGGATAGGCGGCAATCGCGAACGCCAAGGCCAGAGCCAAGTTCAGCACATAGAGCGATCTCCACGGAAATTGCGCCATCCAGAATCGTGGCAGCAGCAGCCACACCGGCAGGGCCCATCGGAACATAAGCAGCCAGAACAACACTGCGAGCACCAGCAGCACCGGCAAGCCGCAACGCAATGCTTCGTCTCGTGCTCCCGCCCCTTCGCGCGCCCGCCGCAGGGCCGCTACGGACGCGGCTGCGAGCAGCGCCATCTCCGCGCACGCCAGCACCGAAACCAGCATGTTGAAGGCCGTCTGCTTGGCGTAATCGCTGTGATGGAACAGAAAATTTACGTTGACACTTAGTCCCGCTGCAAACGCTTCCTCGCTTTGTATCCAGTGCTGCTCCACCACGACAGGCAAGATATAGAACGCCGATAGGCCCAGTCCCAGCCCCAGCGCCACTCCTCCGCGCACCAGCGCACGCAGCGAGCGCTCGCGAATGGCCATCACCAACAGCGCAACACCGAGCGCATAGCTCGCAATCACCGCCGCCGGCACATTCGAAAGCCAAATCCAAGCGAATGCCGCGGCCAGCCCCGCAATGTCGCGCAGGTTGCGCGAATCAGGGTGGGCCAGCCGCAGTAGAAATAACAGCGCCACCGGGAATCCCGCCTGTGCCAGCGACTCCGAATAAGCGCAGCGGTGCGTGAATACCAGCAGCATGTAAGGATTCGTTGCGTAGAGCCCCGCGGCCCAGAGCGCCGCCCCGCGTCCCAGCCATTCCCGTGCCAGGCCATAGACCACAAACACGGATAGCGCGACGCAGATCCACACGTAGGCACCGGGCAGCATCACCCCCGGCAGCACCAAGGCCAGCAGTCCTCCCAGCAGCCACGAGAGCGGCGGGTAGATGATGAAGCGCGGATCGCCGAATCCGAAGTGCCCGCCGCCGGACCAGCTAGGATAGGCCACCCCCTCGCGCCAGTGCTGCGCCGCGTCAATCCAAGTCGGCAGATGGAACTCCACGTCATGGCCAGAGACGTTTCCCAGCACGGTTAGCGGCATTACCGCAAGCGTCGCCAAACTGCCCGCCAGTACCAGCGCCGGCATCCATGAGGGGCGTCTCCTGGGTCGCTCCGAGGCGAACTGACTGCCTTTGATTCCTGCGTTCGTTTCCATCTCGTTACCGAGGACGCGGCGCTGCACCGCCTTGCGACACGGCCTTGCAGCATGGGCCGGGACCTCACGGCGCTACGTGATAGCCAATCACCAGTGGCCGAGTTGGTTTCCAGGCGTCGCTGGTACTCGATTTTAGTCGCCGAGGTCATTTCCAAAACAACTACGAGGCGACTCGTTATGAGTTTCTTTGCAAACTGCATGGGGTAGCGACGGCGGCGAGAATTATCCCGTGCAGCCGCGGCGAACGGCGCAGGGGCCTGATAGCGTGGCGAGTGTTCGTTGCGTTGCCGGTCGGCCCGCGAATAACTGACGATTCCGGCCGGATAACGGGCAACTCGGAAGCTTCCCCCGTTTGGCCGCAGAAGGGGAGGCTCGACTCCCATCAGGAGAAATTGCGGCATTTCTCTTTGATCAAACCGGGGGCGCTCAGATCCTCATCGGCATCACGACGTAGCGGTACTTGAATCCGTCATCGCTGCCGTCTTCGGGACGCATCTGGCCGGCTGACTGGGCGTCTTTGAACTCCAGGCGAACTTCGCCGCCGGTCGAGGCTTTCAGAAAGTCGATCAGGTACTCAGAATTGAATCCGATTGTCATCGCGTCGGCAGCATAGACAATCTCGATCGAGTCTTCCGACTCGCCGGATTCAGTGGACGACGATGAAATCTTAAGTTCGTTCTTGTCGAGCTTCATGCGGATCGCCCGCGAGCGCTCATCGGCGAACTGGGCCACGCGTTGAATCGCGGTGTTGAGATCGGCCCCGTGAACGACGACTGACTTGGTGGTCTCGCGCGGCAGTACGGCTTCGTAGTTGGGGAATTGGCCGGTCAACTGACGCGAGGTCAGCAATCTTTCGCCGATGCGGAAGAATAGGGTCGAATCGTCCTTGGCAAACTCAATTTGCTCGACATCGCTGTTCTGCAGCAATGAGAACAACTCGCTCATTGCTTTCTTGGGGATCAGGGTCTTGTTTTCACCCGCGACGTCGAACTGCTCGCCAGTTTTCTCGATGTGCGCCAGGCGATGTCCGTCCGTCGCCACCATGGTGATCGACTCAGGCTTCAGCACCATGAGGCCGCCATTCAGCGTGTAACGCGACTCTTCGCTTGATATGGCGAATATGGTGCGCCCGATCATGCTGCGCAGTGTTTGCGCGGGAATCTTGACGCTTCCAGACGTCGGGAACACCGGCAGCCCGGGGAAGTTGGCCCGCGCCATTCCCACCATTTTCGTATTCGAGCGACCTGAGCGGATGTTGACCCAGTGATTCTCCAGCAGCTTGATCGAGATGTCGCCATCGGGCAGCAATTTCACGTAGTCGTACAGTTTGCGGGCTGGTATTGTGCAGGCGCCTTCGCGCTTCACCTTGGCCGCGCACGATGTACGCAGACTCAGGTCAAGATCGGTGGCCGTAATGGTCAACCGGTCAGCAGCGGCTTCGAATAGAAAATTGGACAGGATGGGAATCGTCGTCTTGCGTTCCACGACTCCCTGTGTGGCAGTCAGTTCCTTGAGCAACTCGAACTTGCTGACGCTGATTTCCATCGCAGTTCCCTGGATTGCTCCGGTTGCTTCCGCGGCCATATGATCCACCCTTGGAGTCGCGCCCTAAGCCCAGCCTTTGTACCGTGGCATGTGGCAGGATGTTGCGAGAACCCGCGACTACTGCATTTCCTTATATCAAATTAAAAACCTATAAAACAGTAGTAACAGTAGTGACACTGGAAAAGTGGAAAACAAGGCCAAAACCGCGTCAATCAGGCCGGTCGTTCACATTCCCTCATTCGAAAACTGCTGCGCCCGCGGTTACAACCTCTGCTAAATCGGAACCCCGGAAGAAATTCATCCACTTCTTCCACGCCATCCACAATCCATCCACAGCCCAAGCCAAGGAAAACTTGGCTTAACAGTGAAAAACCGCGCCAAGTGCGCGATTTATCCACCCAAAACCTCGGTGAGTTTGTTCAGCAGCCTGTTCAAATCTTTGTCGGTCTTGCGGGCCTCAGCGATCTTGTCCACGGAATGTAGCACCGTGGTGTGGTGCTTGCCGCCGAACTGCCTCCCGATTTCCGGCAGTGATGCCTCGGTCAGTTGCTTGGCCAGGTACATGGCAATCTGGCGCGGATAAACGATCGAGTGCGAGTTGTTCTTCGTCTTAATTTCACCCGGCCGCAGGCCAAACTGGTCCGACACCGCTTTCTGGATCGACTCGATGGTGATCTTGCGCATCTGCGACTCGATGAGGTTTTTCAACACCTCTTGCGCCGTCTGCATGCTCAAATCGCCGCCGGTTAGCGAAACATAGGCGTTAAGGCGGATGAGCGCCCCTTCCAACTCGCGCACATTGCTGCGGATGTTCGACGCAATGTAGAGCGCGACGTCGGTGGGCAACAGCACGTGCTCCGACTCCGCCTTCTTCTGCAGGATGGCCACCTTGGTCTCGAGATCGGGCGGTTGGATGTCGGCGATCAGTCCCCACTCGAAGCGGCTGCGGAGGCGATCTTCGATCTCCGCCAACTCCTTGGGCGGACGATCACTGGCGATCACGATCTGGCGCATCGATTCGTGCAGCGCATTGAAGGTGTGAAAGAACTCCTCCTGGGTGCGCTCCTTGCTGACCAGGAACTGGATGTCGTCAATCAGCAGCGCGTCCATGTTGCGGTACTTGTCGCGGAAACTAGTCATCTTGTTGTTCCGCAACGCGTTGATCATCTCGTTGGTGAACTTCTCGCTGGACACATAGCAGATGGCCATCTGCGGGTTCCGCTTCTTGATCTCGTGTCCAATGGCCTGCATCAGGTGGGTCTTGCCCATGCCGACTCCGCCGTACAGAAAGAGCGGGTTGTAGGCCTTGGAAGGACGTTCCGCCACCGCGCGAGCAGCCGCATGCGCGAACTGGTTGCCCGAGCCGATGACGAATCCATCGAACGTGTACTTAGGATTCAGCTGTGCCGCGCCGTCCCAGTCAAACCTCTGCTGTCGGACCGGAACCGCACCACTCGCATCAGCGGCATCTGTCGATTCTGCGACTGTCTCGGTGTTGGGTGCGTCGCCGATACGACGGTCATTCTTCTCGACGCGCTTCTCTGGATCGGTTACGAACTCAACATCCTGATATTCCAGGCCGAGGTTCTCGATGGCTTCGCTGATCAGGTCACCGTACTTCTCGCCGATGTGGCAGAAGTCGGGATTCGGGACCTTCACGAAAAGCGTTGGTCCGGCCGAATGACTGAAGCGTGTGGGTTTGAGCCAGGTCTCGTAGGAATGGCGGTTGACTTTCTTTTCCAGCGCATCGAGCACGAGTACCCAAGGATTTGGCGAGGCAGTTCCAAAATAAGACATAGCAAAATTAACCCAGAGGCATCCAATGCCTCGAATCGCTTCAACTAATATTCGGGGGGACAAGTGCCAGCAAGGCCACGATCCACCGCACGATTCAGGAGAAAGAAAAGATCCGTAACCGAAGAGGCCACGGTGCAAGTAGCATTCCTTGAGAGAGTGCGAAGAATGTCTTCTCTGTGGCTGCATCGCATACTAGCATGAAAAATCCACAGCACAAGCCGTTGATTGCACTCGGATCAGGGCGATTGCTTTGCGAGTGATTGATTTCGTGAATGTTACTGGCGCAAAAATTTTTTATTGCAGCGTGCATGGTGCAAATTGCAATTCCGACAAATCTTCTGCACCAAAATCTGTACGAACGAGTCTTCCCGGCATACTTCGCTCGCGCTCATGAGGCGCCCCCCTGCGAAACTGACCGGTTTGCCAGCTAGCCCTGTCGAACGGTATACTTTTGGTTTGCCCTATCTAACTTTTTGCCAGTGAGGAGCGCAGTTTCGAATGCCGAAGCGCACATTCCAACCCAACCGTCGTCGTCGGTCCAAGACGCACGGGTTTCGTTCTCGCATGAAGACCAAGAGCGGACGGGCGGTTATTTCCCGCCGTCGCGCCAAGGGACGCAAGCGCGTCGCCGTAAAGCCAGGCTTCCGCGAGTAGTTGCTTACTCTGTTTCTGCGCGCCCTGCTGCATTTCCAGCCCACGGTAGCATGGAGTACGAGGAGCGCCCGAACCCATTGACTCCGCTGTGTTGACTGAGCCGGGATCGGTGCCGTATGCAGGTTGTGACCTCTGTCAGCAATGAGTTTCCGAAGTCGAAGCACCTGTTGCGACATGTGGACTTTCAGCGCGTTTACCAGGCCGGACGTCGCCAGTTCACCGGTAACATGACGGTGTTCTTTCTGCGGCGTACCCCGGCTTTGGATGTAGGTGTTGCCGGGAACTTGCTGCGTGTAGGATTCACGGTGGGTAAGATACTCGGTGGCTCGGTCGAGCGCAATCGCATCAAGCGTCGCATGCGGGAAGCTGTACGAACGTCATGGCCCTCGGTCGACGCACCGGTGGATGTGGTGTTCCATCCCCGCAAGGCGGTGCTTGGAATGCCGTACGCCGAGGTCGCCAGTGAAGTTGCGCGAGGATTGCAGTTGGCCATCCAGCGCGCTCGCGAGGCGCAGCCGGGGCAAACGACGACGAAAGCAGATCGGAAATGAAGTCGGTGATTCAATTCGCGCTGCGCGGTTACAAGCGGTGGATTTCGCCGATGCTGCCGAATGCCTGCCGCTTCGTTCCGACGTGTTCGGAGTACGCCATCGAAGCGGTGGAGCGACATGGTGTTCTGCGCGGCTCATGGCTGGCTGCAAGTCGCTTGTTGCGCTGTCATCCGCTGTCGCGTGCGGGCTTTGATCCGGTGCCGCAGGAAAGTGGCAGTTCGCAGCACCTAGATAACTTTGGAGTTGTGCCGCAATCGTTGGCTGGAGCGGCATTCGCCGTATCCACCAGTGACTGTAGCCACACGCATTCCCGTCCGCTTGCGGACGGCGCAAAAAAGTGAGTCTGGCCGCTCAGGGTCGACTAAAGGTGCGCGGGATGAGTGCACCGAAGGTCGCGAGCCGCTATTACGGAATGGAACGATTACTTGCCTGAGTATCGCAATCCACAGCAGGAAGAGTCCGGTGGCCAGAGTCGCATGCTCCTGGTCATGGTTGGCGCGTTCGCGCTGATTCTCGGCAGCCAGTTTCTGTTTTTCAAGAACAAGCCCAACACCCCGACTGCCGGACAAACCGCGCAAACCGCCAAAACTCCTGCGGCCACCGCGCCCCCAACCGAAGTTGTTACCCCGCCAACGGTCCCGTCGCCAAGTTCGACTCCCGTAAAAACAGCCGCCGCCGAAGTCGAGACCGTGGTCGAGAACGATCTTTACCGCATCGTTCTCACCAACCATGGCGCGCAGGCGAAATCGTGGATCCTGAAAAAATATAAGGACGAGAAGGGCAATCCGCTGGATCTCGTGAATCCAGCGTCGGCCAGCTTTGGGCTTCCCTTGGGCCTGTACACCTACGACGAGGCGCTGCGTAACAAGATTAATTCCGCGCTCTTCGTCGCTACTCCCTCCGGCAACCTCAACGCACCTGGCGAGTTGACCTTCGAGTTTTCCGATGGGACGGTAAGCGTCCGCAAGACACTGCGGTTTGATAAGTCCTACGTGGTGTGGCTGGAAACCGTTGCGAGCGTGAACGGCAAGCCCATTCAGGCTTTCCCCATGTGGCCTGCCGGATTTGGCGACCAAGCCAGCGGACCATCGTTCGCGGCTGCACGAATTGACTATTACGCCGGCGACAAAGTCGAGCGGCTGGCGGCCAAGAAGATCAGCGGCGGCAATACCCTGCGCGGACCGCTGCAGTGGGCCGGCCCACAGGATCAGTACTTCGCGGCAATCTTCCTGCCTGACAATCCCAGCCAGGCCGCGATGGTCACCTTCCGCAACGCGATCGATGTTCCCAAGGATCCGGCCAAGCCCGACCCGAACAGCACGAACAAGGTCGAGTTGCTGGGCGCGGCTGTTGGCGGCGTTGATGGTGTCACCCGGGAACGCCTGTTCGTCGGTCCTAACGCCCTCAACATTCTGGACCAGATTCACTCGAACCAACTAAGCGGCCAACCCGGCGGTCCGGACCTGGGCCATGTGGTCGATTTCGGCTTCTTTGGACTGATCGCGCGGCCGCTGTTCCTCTGGCTGTTGTGGACGCATGAACACATGGCCTCGAACTGGGGCGTGTCGATCATCATCCTGACGGTCATCATCAACCTGGCCTTGCTACCGCTGCGTATTACCAGCATGAAGTCAGCTCTGAAGATGCAGAAGCTGCAGCCTCAGATGAAGGCCATCCAGGAGCGGTACAAGAAGTACCCGTTGCGAGATCCCAAGCGCGCCGACATGAACGCCGAGATCTCCGCGCTGTACAAGGAACATGGCGCGAACCCTGCGGGCGGGTGTTTGCCGCTGGTTATCCAGATGCCGTTCCTGTTCGCGTTTTACTCGATGCTGGGAGTCGCGCTCGAACTGCGCCATGCGCCGTTCCTGTGGCTGCATGATCTGTCGTCACCCGACAAGCTTTTCATTCTGCCGGTGCTGATCGTGGTCAGCACGCTGTTCGTGCAGAAGATGACGCCCAACGCCGGCATGGACCCGGCGCAGCAGCGCATGATGACCATCATGATGCCCCTGATGCTGGGCTTCTTCAGTTGGTCGCTGGCGTCGGGATTGAGCCTGTACTGGGTCGTCGGAAACATCATCGCCATAGCACAGCAGTACGTGATGAACCGCACTGGTCTCGGCCAGGAAATGCGCGCCGAGATGGAGAAACGGGCCCGCAAGGCCGCGAAGTAGAGGCCGCTAACCGGGGGTTGATTAAGGTTTTGAAATCGCCTCGGTCAACGGCCAACGTTGTACCTGACAGTTGACCCAGCCGCGCAGCGGCGACATTTGTGTTAGCCCCGGGCGTAAGCCCGGGGTAAAGTGGAAAGTTGACTCGAGCCGCGTAGCGGCGACACCAGTCACGACACCGACTCCGTACGTACGGCACCAAACTCGCTATGCCAATAACCGACAAGATCGCCGCCGCAAAGAGAATCAGCGAACTGCTGAACGGAATCATTTCCACCGGAGACTTCCATCTCCGCTACAAGATCTTCGTCGATCCACCGACGGCCGAGCATGACTTCGACAAGCCTGTCATCAAGGTCGAGCTCTCTGGCGGAGATAGTCCGTTGGTGCTGGAACGTGGCGGCGAATTGTTACGCGCCTTTGAGCACGTGGCGCTCGAGATGCTGCGTCTCGCGCCCGACGAGCACGATAAGGTCATTTTCGACTGCCAGAATTTTCGCTCGGCCCGCCAGGCAGAACTTCGGCTCTCGGCCAATGTTGCCGCCGATCGTGTTCGCCAGAGCGGCATGCCCTACGCTTTTGCTCCCATGTCTTCGCGTGAGCGCCGTCTGGTGCATCTCGCGTTGCGCGATATGGCGGACCTTCGTACCGAAAGCGCAGGCGAAGCACTGCAGCGCTACGTCGTGGTCTATCCAAAGGACTACACCGGCAAGCCTCCGGCGCCACAGGCTTCATCCTCGCGTCGGCGGTAAGGGCCTTCACCACAGAGGCACTGAGGAAGACAATCAATTCGAAATTAAGAAGCAAAAACGGGTTATCCGTGCCGATCCGTGAAATCCTTGGCTGCCTTTGTCTTTGCCTTACCTTGATTTCTCTGTGCCTCCGTGCCTCTGTGGTGAACGGTCTTAGTGAATAATCAGTCTCATGCACCTCGATGACACCATCGTCGCAATAGCCACGCCTGCCGGACGCGGTGGAATCGGCGTGGTGCGTCTCTCAGGTTCCGAGGCGAAGACGATTGCGCGTCCTCTGTTGCGGCTGGCTCACACCGAAGAGCTACAACCGAATCGCGCCCATTTCGGCGAATTGATCGAGCCCGCTACCGGTGATCGCATCGACGAAGTGGTGGTCACCTTTTCCCCCAAGCCACACTCGTACACCACCGACGACGTAGTCGAAATTTCCTGTCACGGATCTCCCGTCGTTCTCCGTCACGTAGTCGAGATGGCGCTGTCCCGCGGAGCACGGCTCGCGGAACCCGGTGAGTTCACCATGCGCGCGTTCCTCAATGGACGCATCGACCTCACGCAGGCCGAGGCCGTGCGCGACCTCATCGACTCGCAGACGCTCTACCAGGCGCAGGTCGCTGCTCGCCAACTCGAAGGTGCGTTGTCAAACCGGCTGCAGCCCATCAAGCAAAAGCTGGTCGAACTGATCGCAGTCATGGAAGCGGGAGTAGACTTCGCCGAAGACGACGTCTCTGTCATTCCCGACCCGCAGATTCTGCAGCGCAGCGCTGAGGTTCACGCGCCGCTGCATGAACTGCTTGCCAGCTTCGCCTATGGAAAAGTCGTGCATGAAGGCCTGACGCTGGCGATTGTTGGCCGGCCCAACGTTGGCAAGTCAAGCTTGTTTAATCGACTGGTCGAACACGAGCGCGCTATCGTTACCGCTACTCCCGGCACCACGCGCGACCTGGTAAGCGAGACGGTTTCAATCGGCGGAATTCCGGTGCGCCTGGTGGACACCGCTGGCATTCGCGATGCCCTCGACGAAGCCGAGAGCATCGGAGTCCGCAAGTCAATGGAGGCGCTGGCAGACGCCGACGTGGTGCTGCTGGTAGTAGAGGCCGGAGGCGCGAGCGCGGCTGACCTCAAGCAGGATGTCGAACTGATGAACGCGCTGGAGGGTCGCCGGCACATCGCCGTGGTCAACAAAGTCGATCTTGTCGCAATCGGCGATCCCAATCAACTGACCGCGATGCGGCGCGCCCGCGGTGCCGGCCACCCCATCAGCCGGCTGAGCGAGAGTTCAGTGTTCACCGCTGCCACAACTGGTGAAGGCATCGATCAACTCCGTGCCGGCATTCTTGAGCTGGTACGAGGCGACGGTGGCGCACAACTGGAGACCGGCTTCCTCACCAACGTCCGCCAGCAAAAGCTGGTTCAGGACTCCATCTCCGCGCTCGATGCAGCAGTCGGCGCGGTGCACGCGAAAACTCCGCATGAGATGATCTTGCTCGATCTTTACAACGCGCTGCGTCCGCTCGACGAAATCACCGGCGCTACCACCGCCGACGACATCCTGAACCTCATCTTCAGCTCATTCTGCATCGGGAAATAGCGTCGCGTTCGATAGGGTTAAACAGATTCCCTATTGACCAGAATTGAGCGACTTGAGATAACCCACTACGGCCTCCGCATCCGCGCGCGTCATATGAAAATGCGGCATGGGGTCACGAAGAGGCTTGCCCGTGACCCACACTCCCGTGGTGAGCAAAGTAACCATTCCAGCATTGCTGGTGGGTGGTAAACCGGCGAGACGAGGCGCGACAGTAGGCCAGTCACTTGTGGGTTGGGCCGGCAAGTAGGGTACAGGTGCGCCGGCCAGCCAGCGGCTGCGATCGAGTTCACCGTTCGGCTTGCGCGGCGTGTGGCAGTTCCCACAAACCGCAACACCTTCCACGATGTACTGGCCCCGGGCAACAAGAGTGGTATCGCCGGCCGGCCTGGCCGCCTTCTTGGCATCCTGGGCCGCGACGTACTGCGCCCCGCCGGAGAGGATGGTCGCGAACGCAACCATCACCGGTGCGGTGGTTAACAAGCTGAGAATTCTAGCAGTACTCCTGCGTCGCGACAACATCGGACTATCCTCCGTTTTTTGTTTTAACTGACTTCGATGCCTGAACAATTCGGCGCGGCTTTCGGAAAAAGCCCATGATACTACTGCGCGAAAGGCTGCCGTGCAGTTAGCGTGCGATCGCGTGCGAGTGCCCATCACAATGAGTTGGCGCGCCCTTGCGGGACGGATTGCACATGAGGGGCCGTAGCGATGTTGGGCTGCGTGATCGACGACAACCGTCGTCGCGAAGCATATACTCCTCACAACCACCGGAGACCCGCCATGGCGCACCTGAACGTCTACATCTTTCACTGCTCGCGCTGCGGCGAGCCCGCGGTATCGCTGTTCAAGGAAAGGACGCCCGGCGGCACCGAATCGCAAGACGCCATCTTCGCGCCGATTGATCTCAAGTCAATTCGCACCCAGTGCTCCGCATGTAAGCACACACAATTCCGCGATGCCTCGGAAGCCGGCGTTCGGAAGAATATAGTGATCTCCTGATGACTTGTCCCTGGCGCTTGGCGTGGGGGCCCGCCCAGCCCATGCAGGGCGGGCATTCCTCTAACTCATTTCTATATCCAAGGACTACCTTTTAGGAATAAGTCCTGCGAGTGCAGCAAGGAATTCCGTAGGATCCAGACACTTCGGGAGGACCAGATCGACATTGTCGGACCTTGGAGGCAGCTCGAGCGCCCCCGTCAATAGCACAATCGGGACTTCAGGCTTAAGCCGCTTCATCTTTGCAGCGACTTGTGCCCCGGTGCAGTCAGGCAAGAAGTGCTCGGTGATGACCAAGTCCACATGGCTATCGCAAAGCGTTGTCAGGGCTTCGTCACCGTCAGCGGCGGTAAAAACTTCATAGCCAGCAATCGAGAGGATGACGCGTCGCACCATCAGCCCGTTTTGCTCGCCAGCAACACACAAAATCACATTGGGGTTCAACAAGGGGATATACACTCTATCTACGGCCTCGCGGGCAGGCCGCGTTCGCAGCCAGATCCCGACGGTGAATACATCCTCACACGTAAGGCGCATTTGGTCGTTGCCGGAAGACAAGCTTCTGATTGCGCGCGGGCAATGATGGGACTTGACGGCAAGTTGCAAGCCGCCAAGGGCATGGAGACAGGTTGGTTCTTACATTAGCCGGGCACAGTCGCTGCGGGTGCTGGGTCTGGCACATTGGTGTGGCAAGAGTTTTCAGGAAGCGCCGCCAGGGCGACTGCATGGGGAGTGCGGGGTCCCCTGCTTGTAGGCTGCGCAGCCGGCAGTTCATCATTGATTAACTCACTGGCGCTCCGAGACGCCCGTATGTTTAGTTCGCAGAGTGGGTTTCCGCAACAGGGATTTCAGAGTCACGGTCACACGAGGAACCAGTATGGCAGCCCCGTCAATCGTTCCCATTCTCAACGTCAAGCCACGATTCTTCGAAGGTCTCGGCCCGACCGAGGTCAAGACGATTGTCTCCGCCGCGAAACACCGACGATACCTTCAGAACTCCGTAATCGTTAACCAGGGACACCCCGCCGACTATTTCTTTCTCCTCACCAGCGGTCGCGCCCGCTACTTCTATGCCACCCCGGATGGCCGCAAGGTGATTTTGCTTTGGCTTCCGGCCGGGGAAATCTTCGGCGGAGCGGCGCTCTTGTCCCGCCCTTCCGACTACCTGGTCAGCACCGAAGCCGTCATGAATTGCTCCGTACTGGTGTGGGACCGGGCCACCATTCGAGCTCTCGTCACCAGGTATCCCCGCCTGGCAGATAACACGCTGTTGATCATGTTTGACTATCTCGCGGCTTACCGCGCTGTTCATGTCTCCATGACTTGCCATTCGGCACGAGAGCGGCTGGCCCAGGTCCTCGGTCATCTGGCAACAGGCATTGGTCAGAAAGTGCCGGGAGGCATTGAACTGGATGTGCGTAACGAGGAGTTAGCCAACGAGGCAAACGTCACGCCTTTCACTGCCAGCCGCCTGCTACGTGAATGGCAGCGCCAGGGCATTCTGCGTAAAAGTCGTGGCAAAGTCCTGCTGCGCGCCCCCGAGCGGCTCTTCGTGGAGGAAACCTAAGCAAACGCGCTTCACTCTTCTCTTGGTTCGGGGCCGCCCATTGTTTTCGCGCAAATGGAAGGTTGATCTGCACAAGTAGCCTGTGATGAAGCGGTAGTCCCGCGCTTCGCAGAAAATTAAGATCTTCTCCTCGGTTAACCCAGATCGTCGTGGATCGTCTGCATCAACTGTGTCGATGAGCGATTGCAACGGGTTTGTTCCGAGCGAGGCATATACTGCTTCACAACCACTGGAGAGCTGCCATGGCGCACCTGAATGTCTATGTCTTTCGTTGCTCGCGCTGCGGCGAGCCTGCGATATCACTATTCAAGGAAAGAACGCACGGCGGCACGGAGTCCCAGGACACCATCTTCCCGACGATTGATCTCAAGTCGATTCGCACCCAATGTTCCGCCTGTAAGCACACTCAATTCCGTGATGCGTCGGAAGCTGTTCACCACCAGTTGCTGGACTGGAACTAAATCGGCTGTCGAATTCAACCAACGACACTGGCGTACCATTCGGCGTGCCTTCTAATTTCTGGGCGCAAGCTGAATGGTCTTGCCCGTTGCCGCCGACTGCTGCGCCGCGTCCAGAATCTCCATCACAACCACATTGGTCTCAAGCGACGAGAGTCCCTGCGGTTTGAGACCGCCCAGCACCACGGCGCGCAGGTAGTTGATTGGATCGTCATCCGGCGGTGGGATGGGCGGAGCTGAGACTTTCTCCTCCTGGCCACCGGCTCGCCGCAGGCGTATCTGATCGCGCGCCACGGTGATCGCGTATCCAGTTTGCCCGTAGACTTCCATGTCTTTGCGATCGAACGGCCAGTTCCACGACGCCTGCACGATGGCCTGGGCGCGCGGATAGGTCAGGATGATCGTGGCCTCGTCATCGACCTTGGGATAGACGTCCGGCTTGATCTGCTGCACCACAGCGGTAACCGCGGTGGGGCGGCGCCCATCCATCAGCCAGGTCATCAGGTCGGCGCCGTAACAGCCAAAGTCGAATAGCGCGCCAGCGCCGTTGCGTTTGGGGTCGGTGAGCCAATCCAGAAACTCGGGCTGTACACCGATCTCCTTGGGACCGCGATGGCCGTCGTGCACCACCACTTTGCGCACCTCGCCGAGCGCATTCTGGTGAACGAGATCGTGAGCCGCGCGATTACTGCGGTACCACGTGGTCTCGTAATTCACCACCACCGGGATCTTTGCCTTGCTTGCCGCTTGCTGAATGGCCAGCGCATCCTCCAGGCTGACGGACAGCGGCTTCTCCATCATCACGGCCACGCCGTGCCGCGCGCAGATCTCCACCACCCGCCGATGATCGTAGGTGCTGGTATACGCCAGCACCGCTTGCGGATGCGTCTTCTCCAGCATTTCTTCGAGGCTGGTGAACAAAAGCGCGCTGTCGATGTGAAACTGGGTGGCATACCGGGCCGCCAGCTTCTGATCGGGCTCAGCTATGCCCACCAGTTCGATGTCAGCGCGATGCAGGTTCGCCTGCAGGAAGCCTTCCGCGTGTCCATGGACCAGGCCCGGCAATCGCAACCCTCAAGGGAGCGCCGTTCTGCGACGCCGGGGGTTGACCATAGCTAATTGTCGTGAGCGACAGAACAAACGCGCAGAATAGAAGTTCGAATCGCATGTTAGTCATGATGCCTCTCGTCTGATTGAGGTTCATCGAGATCGCGCTTCATGGCGTGAGGTTACTTCGACAGTCCTCCCAGCGCTGCCCGGAAGATCGCATCGAAATTCTCCCGCCCCGCTGACGCGACCGCGTGTCCGACGGCCTTCTCCGCCAACGCCCGCTGATAGCCGAGATTGGTCAGCGCCGAGATCACGTCCTCCTCGATCGCCGACACGCTAACCGCCGCTTGCGGTGCCCCGAAAGCGTCGAGCTTGTCGCGCAACTCCACGCACATGCGTTCCGCGGTCTTCTTGCCGATACCGGGAATCCGCGTCAGCCGTGCGAAATCATTGCCGCGGATCGCGCCCACCATGTCGGCTGTCGCCATGCCGCTGAGGATGGTGATCGCCAGCTTCGGGCCGATGCCGCTCACCGTGATGAGCTTCTCGAAGAGCTGCTTTTCGTCGGCTCGCAGAAATCCGAACAGCGCAATCGCGTCCTCACGCACATGGGTATGGATATGCAGCGCCACTTCACTACCCAACGCGGGCAGGTCGGAAAAGGTTGGCACAGTGATGGTGACGTCATAGCCGACACCCGCCGCCTCAACGATGGCCTGGTTAGGGTGCTTCGAGATCAGTCGTCCGCGAAGATGGGCAATCATTCGGGATGATTGTAAATCCCGCGTCGCTTAAGGAAGGAATTTTACAGGAATTGATGGGATAAGGACGAAGACTTCTGGCGACCTGTATGTTTCTTGTTGAGGACAAGAGCATCCGGGTCAGGAGAAGCCTTCATGATCATTGTAGGG
>Ga0207926_1000023_pt1 | contig 72063 bp, 43 predicted proteins | sample NGESurdeep072012_8_FD_184454 | JGI IMG/M metagenome (GOLD analysis project Ga0207926, IMG submission 184454) | Arctic peat soil microbial communities from Barrow, Alaska - NGEE Surface sample 210-1 deep-072012 (SPAdes) | ecosystem: Environmental > Terrestrial > Soil > Wetlands > Peat ...
TCCACCAGCTCGCGGCTGACGTCCACACCGGCTGCGCTGGCCGCCGCCACCCAGAGCTCTGCCTCTTCCTGTTCGGTGCTATAGGAAAATCCGTAAATCAGGCTGAGCTTCTGAATCATGCGAATGGTGATGGCTGCCAGGATACCGAGGTCCGGAATTATGGTGAACATGCCGCCCATGCCGAGTCCGGCGCCTTCGGCGGCCGCAATTCTCATGCTGCTGCGTATCGTCTCGTCGGCGATATGGTCGAGGACCTCGACGTTGATGGAGTACACGCCGTCGTAGGTGAGAGCTGGCAAATCGTAGGCTATGCGGAGATGCTCGAGATACTTATCGGGATCGACCTTAACGGTCGCGTAAGCTTTCATGAAGGCATTGCGAACCGCGCCTTCGAGGCCCCGCCTCAGCAGGGATTTTCCTGAGCTGTTACCCGCGCTCTTCATGCTTTGTTCAGTATAGGGAATTTCCTTCGCTTGCGAGCGGACTGCTGACCGTCCTGCGCGCAAGGCTGTGCTAGCATCGATGTTGCTGATGCCTACTGGAAAGCTACAAGTTGTACCCTTGGGCGGGCTCGGCGAATTTGGCATGAACTGCATGGCCATTCGCTGGGCTGACGACATTATTGTGATCGACGCCGGCCTTATGTTCCCCGAGGCCGAGCTACTTGGCGTCGATATCGTTGTCCCCGACATTACCTATTTAACCGAGAACCGCGAACACGTACGCGCCATCGTGCTGACGCACGGACATGAAGACCACATTGGCGCGTTGCCCTGGATACTGTCGGAACTGAATGTTCCGGTTTATGGGACAGAGTTTACGCTGGCCTATGTTGAAGGAAAGCTGGAAGAGCACGGCCTGCTCGATGACGCGGAACTTAACGAGATCGAGCCTGGTGTGCGCTTCAAGATCGGGCCGTTCACCATCAATCCCATCCGGGTAACCCACAGTCTGGTCGACTGTGTTGCGTTGGCGGTACACACGCCGCTGGGTGTGCTGATCCACACCGGCGATTTTAAGGTCGATCCGACACCCACGGATAATCGGCTTTTCGATCTACATGCCTTTGCGGAATATGGCAAGCAAGGCGTGCTTGCACTGTTCCAAGATTCGACGAATGTGGAACGCCGAGGCTATACCCCGAGCGAACGGGCAGTGCGGGCGCGATTCGAAGAGATCTTCGCGCGCACGAAGAGGCGTCTTTTTATTTCCTGCTTTTCTTCGTCAATCCATCGCATCAAGCTGACTATGGAGCAGGCGTGTGAGAACGGGCGTAAGGTGGCGCTAGTTGGCCGCTCCATGATGGAATCGGCCGAAATTGCCCAGGATCTGGGCTACATCGACGTTCCGGATGGGACCCTGATCCATCCCGCGCAGATTCGAGATCTGCCGCCGGAGAAAGTCTGCGTCCTGATCAGTGGAACGCAAGGCGAGCCCATGTCGGCGTTATCGCGGGCAGCAGTCGACAATCACAAGCATGCGCGAATTCAGAAGGGTGACACGGTCGTACTGTCGTCGCGCATTATTCCAGGCAATGAAAAAGCGATCTACCGGGTCATCGACCACCTTTTCCGCCGCGATGCGCACGTCATCTACGATGATGGTTCGACGCCGCCGGTGCACGTCAGCGGTCACGCCAGCCAGGAAGAATTGAAGCTCATCATCAACCTGGTGAAGCCGCAATTTTTCATTCCTATTCACGGCGAATACCGACAACTTAAGCTGCACGCGGAACTGGCAGGATCGATGCATGGCTCGGTCGGAAAAGTGATGATGATCGAAAGCGGCGACATCCTGGAGTTCGACGAGATCGGCGCGAAGAAGGCGGGACGGGTATCAGTGGGCCGCATTTGCATCGATTCCAACTCAATGGGCGACGTCGTCGAAGACCTGGTGATCCGCGATCGCAGACATTTGAGCGAGGACGGCATCGTATTACCGATCATCGCAATCAACAAGCTGACGGGCAAGGTTGAGACACCGCCGGAAATCGTGATGCGCGGTTTCTCTGCCAGCACCACCGACGATGGGTTCCTCGAGCAGGCGCGACTGGCTGTCATGAACACGCTGGAGGCTTCGAGCGACGAGGAGCGGGGAGACTACGGCGTGATCAAGGAAAAGATCCGCCAGGACTTGAAGCGCTTTATCGTGAAGAACACGTCACGCAGGCCGCTTATCATGCCGGTCATACTCGAGATCTGACATGGTTACACTCGAGCAACTCAAGGCCGCACAAGCGTGTTTACGCGGAATCGCCGCGCACACACCTTTGATCCCCTACTTCCCTGCCGCAGACAATAAAAGCGATGAGAATCCGTCTGGCGGCGGTGAACAGCTATGGTTGAAGCCCGAGAGTCTGCAGCCCATTGGATCGTTCAAACTACGCGGCGCTTACAACAAGATTGCGTCTTTCTCGGACGAGGAGCGGCGACGCGGAGTCATCGCGCATTCGAGTGGGAACCACTCCCAGGGGGTGGCTTACGCCGCGCGAGCGATGGGCGTGAAGGCTGTTATCGTGATGCCGCGCAATGCGCCCAAAATTAAGATGGAGGCCACGGCCGCTTTAGGAGCGGAAATTGTCACCGTCGGTTCGGCGAGTGCCGAGCGTATACGGAAAGCGGAAGAACTTGCGCAACAATATGGATATTCAATCGTGCCTCCCTACAATGACGAGTTCATCATCGCCGGCCAGGGAACGACGGGCTTGGAGATTCTGGAAGATTGTCCTGACGTCGAGCTTGTTCTGGTGCCAGTGGGTGGGGGCGGACTCATCAGCGGAGTAGCCAGCGCGCTGAAATTGAGCGGGTCATCGGCCAAGATCGTCGGCGTCGAACCGGAACTCGCCAACGATGCGCAGCAGAGTTTTCGCAAAGGGGAGATTGTTCAGCTCTCGGCGGCACGCGTGTCGAGCACGCTCGCCGATGGCTTGCGGACACAGTCGGTGGGGCCGTTGAACTTCGAGCACATCCGGACATATGTAGATGACGTCGTCACCGTGACGGAGGACGAAATCCGCAGCGCAATGCGGCGAATTGCCATAAGTGCCCGCATCGTTGCAGAACCGAGTGGAGCGGTAACTTTTGCGGCTTGGCTGTTTCACCGTGACGAACTGCCACCTTCCAGGAAGACAGTCGTGGTCGTCAGCGGTGGAAATCTTGAACCACAATTGCTAGCGCAAATCCTGTCGGAGGACGCGTCAACCAAGTGACCGACCGAGTCGAGTGCCTACTTTCAAAGAAAATCGGGAGTAGCAGATTGTCTGTCATCCGTGCAGCCGCAGTGTGCGCTCTGGTGTTTGCCATGTCCATGGTGTGCATGGCTGGGATCGAGCGCGGAATCATCATCCGTGAAGGAATTATCTATGTGGCGCCTGACGCGTCGTCGGCAAAGCTGTCAAACATAGGCCGCGGGCGCGAAGTGGCCATTGTTGAGCGCTCTCCTGGCTGGTTAAACGTCGTCGGCACCGTTGAGAACGACCCCGAACAGGAGACTGAACGGAATGTCACCGGTTGGATCGTCGATAAGGGCGTGATCACCCCGACCACGCCGGACGGCGACAAAGTTATTTTCGGCGAAGCGGTGGATTCAGAAGCCGAGGGCAGCCGTCGCGGAGGGCGCAAAGGCGCGGCCCAGGACGCCATGCGGCTGTATGCTCGTCTGGCAGAATATTTCCCGACATCCCCTCTTGCGGCAGAGGCTGCCTATCGCTCAGCGGATATTCGCTGGCAGATTGAAGCGATCGACGCCTCGACCCGGCCTTCGTCGAAAGAGCGCGATCCTTCCATGAAATACCAAATCGATGACCAGTACATGAAAAAGGTGATCAAGAAATTTCCGGGAACGAAGTGGGCTGATCTGGCGGCGTACCGTTTGCTCGACAATAAGACGTGCGGCGATTGGGCCGCCGAGGCAAAATGTCCGGAACTCGAAGCCACACTCTACATGAAATACGCGGACGACCATCCGCAATCGCCAAAAACTCCGGAAGCCCTCTACAAGGCCGCATGGCGTTACTCTGCCCTGATCGTGATTTACCGGAGCAACAACGACGTCAAGAAGTCCGCGGATTCTGTGACGCGAGCGACATCGGTGGCAAAGAGAATCCTGTCACAATTCCCTGACAATACCGACTGGTCGTCGAGAGCCGAGCGCCTGCTATACATGGTTCAGAACAACATGCCCACCTATGGAAATACTGTCGAGTAGTCCCATTACGCGCAAGAGTGCGGAGGCGAATTGAACGACTATCTGTTGTCCGTGTTGTTGGGAGTCATTGAGGGTCTAACTGAATTTCTTCCAGTTAGTTCGACTGCGCACCTGCGCATCGCTGAATCATGGCTGGGAGTGGATCTGGCAAACGGGTACTGGAAAATGTTCTCCATCGTTATCCAGTTGGGTGCAATCCTGTGCCTGCCTCTGTATTTCTGGAACCGCATCGTGGAGTTTGTTGGTGACTTTCCGCGCGGTTCGCGCGGCGACCGAACGGCATTCAACCACCCGCTGACGCTGACGATCATCGCATTCGTTATGACTGCAATCCCCGCGTTCCTTCTGACCAAGACAATCGGCAAGCATCTTGAGAGCCTCTACGTCATGAGCCTGTCGCTGATTATCGGCGGCATCGTCATGTGGGTAGTGGACGGGATCTACGAACGGTCTCAATTTAAGGCGTTCGCGCGAGGCAATCTAACCACCGACATGGAGCAGATGTCGATCGGTCAGGCCATCTGGATTGGTCTCTGGCAGGTGTTGTCGGCGGTATTTCCGGGAACGTCACGGTCGATGTCGACCATTACCGCAGGCGAGCTTGCCGGGTTGAATCGATCTGCCGCATTGGAGTTTTCGTTTTTCCTGTCAATCCCGACCATGGTCGTGGCTACGGTGTACGACCTGTGGAAGTCGACTCATCCGCATCACGGCGAGCCCAGTTCTATCGGGACGATGCCCAGCGACGCGCACTCGTGGGTGGTGTTGGCGATCGGGTTCGTCGTTTCCTTCATTGTGGCGTACGGCGTCGTGGCCTGGTTCATGAACTGGGTGCGCACCCGCGGGTTTACCGTTTTCGCGGTTTACCGCATCCTTCTGGGCGCCTTCGTCTTGTGGTACGCCAGCCACCCTCGCTGACAGCCGAACAGGTCGAAAAACAGGCCGGGTGGGGGAGACTAGATTGACAACGCCGGGTAGTTAATTTCTCGCTACTCCAACCTCGCTTTTTGTCATAATCACAATGGCTCTGGCGTACTTCGGGCAAGTCGCGGATTCACGCGTTTCTAACCGCTGCGCGTGCAGCGGAAGTGTCTGCCTGCGCTAGATTGAGCAGGTGGGATGAGTCCTAAGAAACGACGTGGAACTGCAGGCTGGCCTAGCGCCAATATGACAGTCCTGTCACGCGCATTTATTCCGACAGCTAACCGGCGGCTCAATGAGCTGATCGGTTTCTTGGTGCTGGTCTTCGCGCTCCTCCTTGTCCTCGCACTGGTTTCGTACTCACCGCTGGATCCGTCGTTCAACACGGCAGCGACACCACCGGCAAGCCATCCTGCGCACAACTGGATCGGAGTCTTCGGAGCGGTCGCCAGCGACTTTACACTGCAAATCTTGGGTGGCGCGGCGTTTCTGATACCGCTTTATCTGGTGTTCTACTCGGTCCGTTGGTTCCGCTCGCGTTCCATCAATTCTCCCTATGCTAAGACGCTCGGCTGCCTGGCCTTGCTGGTGTTCATAGCTGGATTGCTTGGATTGCCCCCGTGGAGCTTCCACTGGATTGGGGCAGTGCCGGCGGAAGGATTACTGGGCCGAATCGTGGCTGACGCGCTCATCCATTACTTCAATGTGGTGGGCGCCTACTTAATCTGCGTGGCCATGATCGCCGTGGCTCTTTATCTATCCACCGCGTTCTCGTTCGGAGCTGTGCAGATATGGTCGCAGACGCGGTTCTCATTCGCCTATGCTGCACTCGACCGCTTTGCCGACTGGCGTGCGGAACGCGAGCGCAAGAAGGCCGCGAAGGAGCTGGAAAAGAAGCGCGCCTCCGCCAATGGAAAGCCAGTCGTCACGGCGCAATTGGTTCCACGGCGAGCTGAAGCTCCCGGCCAGGAGCAAGTGCCAGCAAATACGGCGCGCGCGCCCCAGCCTTTGGGTGCGGCTGGAAGTGCGTCAGCGGGACGGGTCAAGAGCGGAATCGAACGGATGTTCGACGCTGAAGTCGAACTTCACTCGGGAGATGCCGAAATACCGCTGACGGCCTTAGCGGAGGGCGCGGCGGTTGCATCGACCCACCCTCAAGAACTGGCTTCAGCAGGGCCGATCGCGGTCACCTCGCGCGCGGACAGTACGCTTCACGGCAAGACGACTATGCCGAAACTGGCAGGCGGTTTCAAGCTTCCGTCCACGGCTTTGCTGCGCCGACCGGATGAACACAGCACCATTAACGAAGAAGAGCTCAAGGTCACGGCCCAGGTGTTGCAGGAGAAGTACGGCGAGTTCGACGTTCGCGGACAGGTTACGCAGATCAATCCCGGTCCCGTCGTAACGACCTTTGAATTCAAGCCGGAAGCCGGAATCAAATACAGCCGGATTACCGGATTGACCGACGACTTGTGCTTAGCGCTGCGGGCCGAGAGCATCCTGATTGAACGCATGGCGGGAAAGTCGACGGTCGGCATCCAGGTTCCCAACCACGAACGCGAGACGATCTGGCTGCGTGAGGTAGTGGAATCGCAGGAGTTTCTAGGCACAAAGTCGAAGCTCACGCTGGCCATGGGCAAGGACATCAACGGTCGCATCGTAACTGCTGATTTGAACAGCATGCCACACCTGTTGATCGCCGGTTCTACCGGGTCCGGCAAGAGCGTAGCGATCAATGCTTTCATCATGTCGTTGCTGTACAAAGCAACACCCGAAGAGGTGCGCCTGATTCTGGTTGATCCCAAGCGCCTGGAGTTAGGCAATTACGAAGGCGTGCCTCACCTGCATACACCAATCATCACCGAGCCGAAACTGGCTTCCAACGCGCTGCGCAACGCCGTACGCGAGATGGAACGGCGGTTGAAGGTATTGGCAGAAAAGGGCGTCCGCAATATCGATCAGTACAACAAGCTCTTTGACAGCGGCACTCCGAGCCTGTTCGAGGAAGGCAGTGACGCTAAACCCCTGCCCTACATCGTCATCATCATCGACGAGTTGGCGGACCTGATGATGCTGGACGGCCAGAACGTCGAGGCTTCGATCACGCGCCTGGCGCAGATGGCGCGGGCGGTTGGGATCCACCTGGTACTGGCGACGCAGCGGCCGTCGGTGGACGTAATTACTGGACTTATCAAGGCGAATTTCCCGGCTCGAATGTCGTTCCGAGTGGCTACGAAGATTGACTCCCGCACCATCCTCGACGCCAATGGAGCCGAGGCCCTGCTGGGGCGCGGCGATATGCTCTACCTCCCCAACGGATCAGCCCGCGTGCATCGCTTGCACGCTCCCTTTGTCACGGAGAAAGAAATCGCAGCGGTGGTCGAGTTCTGGAAGTCGCAGGGTCCTGCCCAGTACCAGGAGAACTTCCTGCAGGCCCCACGGGAAGATGGCGAGAATGGCGGCGGTTCTGGTTCCGATGGCGATGGCGGAGGCGACCAGGATGAACTATTCCAAGATGCCGTCCGCATCGTGCTGGAGTACGGCAAGGCCTCCACTTCCCTGCTGCAACGCCGGCTGCGCATCGGCTACGGCCGCGCGGCGCACCTCATCGACCTAATGGAACGCGATGGCATCGTGGGCGCTGCCGACGGCCCCAAACCGCGGGAAGTGCTAAAACGCCCCGACTGGCTGAGTGAGGTTGAGGATGCCATGCGGTAGTGGAGTCCCGATGGACGCGATAGGGCCGTGCGCGTCTGCACGTGAATGAGGGAAATGGTGATGAGGAATACATCGGCATTCTGGTGCCGAGTATTGGAATGGAAAAAGCCCGCAATCAAGCGGGCTTGATTTTTGAATCGCGAAAATCAGAACGTGAACGCCACGCCGCCGCGGATGCTGCGCGCCGATTGCACCAGGTATACCGTACTGCCATCGGGTCCGATCACCGGAACGTAGCCTTGTGCCAGCAGGTTACGCAGGTCAATCAGGGCCTCCATGCGGCCAGGCACAAAATGCACCCTGGGCATGGGCTGACGAACGAAGAGGTTGAAGAACCCATCCGTCTGTCCAGCCGATGCATTGAAGAGATCGACGGGGGTAAGCGCGCCTCCACTCGTCCAACGATAAGAAACGATCCACTCGGTGTTCCATCGAGGTACCGTTCCGTTCAGCTTTAAGGCCGCGGAGTGTCGCCAGGCATGGCTCAAATTACCGCGAATGTCTTCCCATGCGACGCCGGGCTGCTCGAGGTTGAGTACGCCGCCATAGGCGTAATCCAAGGTCGCGGTTAAATCGGGGGTCAACTTGCGCTGGAACACAAAGCGCACTCCCTGGGACTCCAAAGCGCCGCCGTTATAGCTGAACGTGCCCGAATAGACATCGGGCAGCACGTCGCCGGTGTCGATCGCGATATCGCCGACGCCAAGCAGCACCGGGTCTTTGATTCGGTCACGGAAGTAAGCGAGTTGCATGCGATTGTCGCCCATCCGCTGCGAAATCGAAATCTCATGGTGGTGAGCGTTTTCGAGCAAGGGAGCGCCATTCATGAGGGTCATGCGAGGGCCGCTCTCGCTCAGGTCTGCCGGAGCAGAATCGAACCCTTTGCTGGAACGCGTGTTGGGTTCATTGGTGGCGTATCGATATTCGACGACGGTGTCGTCGCCCAAATGCCAATCGATCGCCCCGTAGGGACGAAATGCATTAGCGCGTCCCATGAATTGAATGGTCTGCAACTCCCCGCCATACTGCAAATCCAGCGAATCGCCAATTGAAAACGTGTTGGCCGAAGACACCGCCAGTGCCTGCAACGATCCGCGATGCACCAGCAGGTCTGGACCTGAGAAGCGCCGCATCGTGAAGGCAAGCTGGTGGGGTGAGCCGTTGTCGCCGCCGCTACTGCTGTAGGAAGCGCGCAAGATCCCATCAGGAGTACCTGTGCCGGCGCCATATCCCAAGTTACCGTCGAAGGCCAACGTCCCCGTGCTAAAGATCGACTGTTCCAAGGTAAACGAAGTACCAACGTCCGAAGCGCTGCCGTATCCCTCGTTAACGCCACCGGCCATGAAAGCCAATGAGCCCTTCAACGTTCGGTCTGACTGGCCAGCCTCCACGACCACTGGTATGCCGTCGTCAAAACGAAGAATAGGACGGCTGGAAGGCGAGCGAAGCGTCCACTTCCAGCTGTCGTCGCCATCATTGTCGCGCTTGCGCGATGGCATCAGCCGGGCTGCTTCAAACAAGGTGTTCAGGGTGATGTTGACGACTCTGGTGGCTCCAGCGGCGAGAGCGATATCTTCGCGAACGGTAGGCAGGAACGAAGGAGCCGTCACTCGCAAGTCGTAGTTGCCTGGAACCAACCCGGCGATCGTAAAGTGCCCGTCGGCATCAGAATAGGCCAACAAGCGCTGCCCCGTACCAACCGCCATCATTTCGACAACAGCGCCCATCTGGGCGACGCCCGAGGAGTCCTTGACAGAACCCGAGATCGAACCCGGAGCTACTCCAGCCCCTGCGTTAATGCAGAGCGAAACCGCAACCGCCAACCATCCCAGTATTCGGGTCATCACCACACTCCCAAACAAAGGATCCCCGGGTTTAAGAATGCAGCGGGCCGAAAGAACCACCCGCCGACCGGTATAACAGCAAGTTTACTCAACCGCGAACCGTACCGAAGGCGCAATCTGCTGCTTCGAGATATTATCGTCCACTTTCACGGTAAGTCGGTAAATGCCAGGCTGAAAGCCGCTCAAGGTGAGGCTCTTCTCCAATGTCATCTGGTCACCGAGGTTGCCCATCGTGTCGGTGGTTTCGGAGGAATGCACCACGGCTTGATTATTGGCCACATTAACGATTTCGTACTCAACTTTGGCGGAAGGTTTGTTGGTCTTCGTGTCAGCTTGCAAATTGTATATCTGCAACCACAAGTTCAGGCGCTGGTCACGTTTAAAGCTGGCCGGTTTGCCGTCCGCAAGCTCAAGATGAGGGTACGCGAACTTGGTCTGGCCGATCACGAAATTTCCCGCGCCGATGCTCTTGGCCGGGACCTTTTCCATATGGTCCGCAAGGATCAGGGAAGACGACGCGAGTTTGTCCTCGCCGTACTCGGGGACAGCGACGCCATGGCTCCAAGTGCCGACTCGATCTCCGTTTACGTCCTTCACGACAACGTCAAATCGATACCGCCCGGGACGCAACGGCAGAGCCTTCCAGTAGAGCGATTGGTGTTCCTGGGTCTTCTCCAGCAGTTCATTGGGAACGTCGATCTGGACTGTATCTTCAAAGGTCTGCGCGATCTTTCCGGTCAAGCCAGTGACCCGGCCAAATATGTTGACCGTGCCGCGCTGGATGCCTTCCTTGTTCACAAAGGTGATGTCCTTGTTCTTGACCTGGATGGTCACCGGAACCAGCACCGTGTCACCGGTAATCCTCACAAAATCCGTCCGAATGTCAAAGGGCATGAGATTGACATTGATTTTGTGGCTGACGACTTCTTCCAAGTCCTTGAATTTCACTTTAGGAGCGGTGTTGAGCTTGGCCATCAGGTCGAGTTTGTCGAACTGTTTGGTGCTCTGCTGGCCGGTTATTCCGTTCTGGCCAGCACTGCCGATGCCGGCAATGCGGTCCGCTTTGTTGGCCATACCCATTTGTTCGTACTGCGTCAGACCCGCTCCCGGGACGTGCAGCAGAGCATCTTTCTCATTTGGATCGATCGTCATGTGGTAGTCACCGCACATGCAGGTGTCCACGAATTCGATCATGACTTCCTGTCCCTTGTCTCCCAGACCCTCGATGTAGCGGTAACGCCAAGTTTCAAACGGATAGGTCGAAGTCTCGCCTCCACCTTCTTCCATCGGGCGGTTGTACTGGCCGCCGGAGGGATGGGCTTCTATTTCGTCGGGGGGACCAAACACGATGTAAATACGTCCACGATCGGTCCTCCAGCCCGCCTTACCAGCGGCGTAATGCTCGTTGGCATACGCTATCCGGCGATAGTGTTCTTCCTTGTACTCGTTCTCTTCGGTGTCCGGAGTGGGGTCGCGACGCAACCAGAACTGCTCGATGAATTGGTCGCGCTCTTCGTCGTTGGAAAGCTGTTTGAAGGCCGACAATTCTTCATCCGTAATGATCCAGCGGACATCCTCATTCAGCCATTTCTTATAGGTTGAACCCAACTCCTGCTTGAGCGCCTTGGCGTTGGCCTTCTTCTGCTTGTCGTTCAAGGGACGCTTTAATGGGTCTCCCTGAGCGTCGACAGGGGCACTAGGGGTGCCGGAACCAGCCGTCACAGGCGAGGCAGCCGGCTTGGCCGAATTGTCCGCCGCCGGGGGAGTTGAGCTCTGCGCGATGGCCGTCGATCCGGCCAGTAAAGCAGCGATTAGCACCGAAAAAAGAGAGCGAAAAATACGGAACTTCATGTAATCCAGCGAACTCCTGAGCAAACACTTAGGGCCTTTAAATTGTATGTTTTTGGAACGGCTAAAGCAAGGATTCACGGAGTACCCCGGGGGGCATCACCCAAGCCCCTATCCCGAAGAGGTCTAACCCATTCCGCGGGCGAAAGTCGCTGGCCGTGCGACGAAAGTGCCCCATAGAACTATGAGGCGTCTCCCGGGCATGCAAATTCGTTGAACAATATCGATTCCGGGGAACGGAGCGGATATAATCGATGCATCCGGCAGAGTCCGGATCCTGTCCGTGAGCAAAGCAACGAACAAGCCGCTGTCGAATCGTCGCAAGTGACGAAACGGGCCTCGAAACGCTGCTTTCCTAAGGAACTTTCTACCGTCTCAATTCGTACTAAGTTGCAGATTTAAGTACGGATGAGAGGCAGGTACGTCTGACTGAGGGTGAATGAAGAACTGGAAGAAAGTCGCACTCGTTGCTGGAGTAGTCATCATACTGCTGGCCGTTGTTGGGTTTACAGTACTGCAGAGTCGCAAGGGCGTGGTTACGGTGCAGAGCGGCAAAGTGGTCCGCGAAGATCTCACGTCGGTGGTAACCGCGTCCGGCGAGATTAAGCCCAAGGTTTACGTCAATATTGGAGCTAACGCTTTTGGCAAGATCACTCACCTCTACGTAAAAGAGGGCGATCGGGTGAGAGAGGGTCAGATGCTGGCGACCCTGGAAAATGTGCAATCGTCGGCCGACGTTTCCGCCAACCAGGCTGCACTCGGCGCCGCAATGACGGATGCTGATGCGGCCAAAGCCGCAGTGAATACCGCCACGATGGACCAGAACCAGGCCGAGTCGGAATATGAGCGGGCCAAACTGGATTACGACCGCAGTGAGGCGTTGTACAAGGCGCAACTGATCGCTAAATCCGACTACGATACCAAGAAGGCGGCCTACGGAACTGCGACAGCACAATTGGGTCAAGCCAAAGCCAAGCTGGCGCAGGCCAAGTCCCAGATGGATTCGGCACAGCGGAGGATTCCGCAAAATGCCGCCAACTTACGGCGCGTGACCGACGTTTTGAGCAAGACCGAATATAGGGCCCCGTTCGACGGAGTCATCACGAATCTACCGGTTCGCGAAGGCGAGACGGTGGTTGTGGGCATCCAGAATTCGCCTGGAAGCACCCTGATGACGATCGCAGACACCTCCGTGATTACAGCGGAAGTGAAGGTCGATGAGACCGACATTGTCAACGTTAAACTCGGCGAGGCTGCCGAGGTTTCAATCGACGCGATTCCGAAACAGCGGTTCAAAGGGATCGTGACCGAGATTGGCAACAACGCGATCCTGCGGTCCACCGGCGTTTCGACGGCACAGTCCACGTCAAGCAGTCAGGAGGCGAAGGACTTCAAGGTCGTCGTGACCATCCAGGATCCGCCGCCAAACCTGTTACCGGGACTTTCAACCACGGCCCGCATCACCACCGCCGCACGGACTAGTGCGATGGCCATTCCGATCCAGGCGTTGACCATCCGGCAGCGCAGCGAACTGGAGCCAGAGAAGAAGTCGAAGGAGGCTGCGGTGCAAGCGGCCTCGCTGACCAAGGGCAATCCCAAGGAAGAGCTGCAAGGGGTTTTCGTCCTCAAGAACAAAAAGGAAGCCGTTTTCGTACCTGTCACAACGGGCATTAGCGGCACCACGGATATCGAAGTGACCAACGGCCTTAAAGAAGGGGACGAGATTGTTACTGGCAGTTACAAAGTTCTGCGCACGCTGCGTAATGGAGCGAGCGTAAAGATCGACAACACAACAGGGTCCAAGAAAGAAGAATCCTAGTCCTGAGCACGTCCGGCTAGGCCGGCAGGAAGGCACGGGAATCGGCGGCGATGAGCAACCCTGACGATCTACCAATCGAGGAGAAGCACAGGATGGCAACCGAACTGGTGAGTCTAACGGAACCACAAACCGGTGCACCGCCGGAGAGCTGCATTATCTGCACCGAAGACCTGTGGAAGACATACGACATGGGCTCAGAGCAACAGGTGCATGCGCTGCGTGGGGTAAACGTTCGCATTCAGCGGGGCGAGTATGTTGCCATCATGGGTCCATCGGGATCTGGGAAGTCTACGCTGATGAATCTTATTGGCTGCCTTGATACGCCCAGCAAGGGCCAGTACTGGCTGAATGGCCAACTGGTCAGCGAATTGGACGACGACGAATTGGCGCGTATCCGTAATAAGGAGATTGGCTTCGTGTTCCAGACATTCAACCTGCTGGCACGAGCGACATCGCTACACAACGTGGAGTTGCCGTTGATTTATGCAGGTGTGCCGGCGCACGAACGAATCGAGCGCGCCAAACAGGCTCTGACTTCGGTTGGGATGGAGTCGCGCATGAATCACAAGCCCAATGAGTTGTCGGGTGGCCAGCGCCAGAGGGTCGCGATTGCACGCGCGCTGGTCAACACGCCGTCCATCATTCTGGCCGATGAGCCCACCGGAAACTTGGACTCCCAAACCGGCGTTGAGATCATGGCGCTGTTTGACCGCCTGCATCAGCAGGGGAACAACATCGTGCTGGTAACCCACGAGCACGACATCGCAGAGTACGCCCATCGCATCATCCACATCAAGGACGGTCAGGTGTTCAGCGATCAGAAGACAGCACGAGCGTAAAAAACACTGCAACCTCGGTACGCCCGGCGGCAGCGCTGGGCGTTTCGTTCTTTGGGTGCAAACGCGGTATCCTGCGGGAGCTGAAGTTCGCAAGCTTGGGGTGTGGTGTTGGGTCTATCCAAACGCGTCACATTCGTTCTACTGGCATTACTGCTGTCCGCAGGCGTTAGCGCCGAGGCGCAGTTCGGTGTACCGCTGGGCCGCACCGACCCGAAATTGGAGTCTGTAGCAGCACGGGAATTGGTTGCACGTTATTGCCGAGTGGATTACGCCGGCGCCCGTCTTTATTCGTCAGAGTGGCCTAAGATCGAGCCGTTGGTTTCCTGGCGGTCGAATCCTGAATTCCCACTCATGATGGTGACCTCGCGGTTTGATCTGGACCAGGAACCGACTCTGGAGCATGGCAAGTACCTGATCAGTGTCCACTATCGTCTGCTAGGCAAGTACGACATGGCAGAAGGCTATTCGAACGAGTCGGCAAACACGATTCAGACGGTCCAGTTTGTGGTTTCGGAAGTGAACGACGACCTGCGAATCATCGATATTGAGCCAAGCTATCCTCACATTTCTCGCGCTGCCGTATTGCAATGGCTGAACAGCAAACTCGCAGGCGCTCAGGATCCAGCATCCAAGGTGATGTACCAACACGCTGTGCAGGACCTGCAGCCGAAGGGGTCGGTTCCGCCGGCACAGTGACGGTGGCTATCGATCCTGAATAACAAAAAGCCTCCCCTCAGGGAGGCTCAAAGCCAATTGTTGCTAGTCCTAGTGGGCCACTCCGGTTGGCATCGCGCCCGCAGAGTTCACTGGTACCGCCGAAGTCCTGGCGGCAAAATAATCGTGATCGTAGAGATTGCGGTAGAAGTGTCCCGCGAGTTCAGCGGCCTTTGGACCGTAGGTGGGACGTCCACCCTCGAGGAAGATCACGGTGACGATCCGCCCGTAGTCGGTATTGGCGTAAGAAGCGAACCAGCCAAAACGCGTGCCGTTTTTCGAGCAGGTGCCGGTCTTGCCCAGCACCGGCTCTTCGACGAAATTAGTGCGGAGAAGCCTCGCGGTACCGTATTCAACAGCACCGGACATGCCATCCGACAGCTCTGGAATAATCGGCCCAATGGTTAGCTTTCGTTTCACCTTGGGGGTGAAATTGGCGATTTCCTCCGGCGACGTTGGGTGTTGCAGGTAATACAGAGATCCACCATTGGCAATGGCAGCCATGAGGGCGCCGAGCTGCAACGGAGTGAGCGAAATGCTCTCGCCGAACGAACACATCTTCCCTACCCCACCGAGTTTGGCATCAAGCTCGGCCGAGGGGAACGTACCAAGATGTTCGCCTGCAATGTTGTATCCGGCCAATTCTCCCAATCCGAACTGGCGTGCGTAGTAGCTCACCTTTTCGAAGCCCAGCTTCTGCCCAACTGCCGCAAAATAAGCGTTGTTGGAATGTGCCAGCGCGGTGGTGAGGTCCATGCGCCAGTATTTGCCCAGCGGGATTTCGGTGTCCTTCGTAATGACGTTTTCGCTTAGGGCCGCCAGCGCGACGGCAACTTTGATGGTGGAACACGGCTGGGCGCCAGCCGATAGCGCTAGCCTCTGGTTGACCATCGCCAGGATGCGCCCGCTCTCGGGATCGATCGAGACGACTGTTCCATTCATGTTGCCGAGAGCTTCAATCGCCGCCGCGCGGACAATGGGATCCTCTCCTGCGGTGATGTCACCCTCGACTTGGTCGCTGGCGAAGGAACTGGCATGAAAGCGCTCGTAATACACCGCCTTCTTGCCTTTCTTCCCGCTTTTGGCAACCACCACATGGCTGGTTCGATTGTTGCTCGCAGTCGTACGACTGCTGTGCTTTATGCGAGCCATCTTTTTTTGCGCTGCCGCACTCTCAGTCACATGATGTGATTTGGCATGAGGCTTTTTGGGCGGAGCAATGGTGGCCGCCGGCAACAAAGTGACAGGCAGCACAAAAATGGCAAGTAACAGCGAACTGCAGATGGCCAACCGATTGATCATTCGGACCCTGTTATAAACCCCAACTTCCCAAGTAAGTGGCGATTCGGCGATAGACACCTGGACTGGCATCACGAGCGACGATTCAACTGTCTAGAAATTCACTCGAGTTACCGGCACCGAGTACCAAAAGATAGTCGAGCGCGTCCACTTTGTACACCCTTTAGTTCTTACCATACAAAGCGGCTGCTTCGCCGTACCACTTATGGTTCCCCGCTACAGACCATGCCGCTTCGGAACCAAGCTCGTTATGAATCAATTTGGGAAAGAGCGACGGCGACAGCGGCAGCGGCGTTTTAGGGTCACACGACATTCTGCGAGCGGCGAAACGTCTGTACGATGCGAGTGTTTTTGTCGATCAACAAACCTGAGAATGGTCGTGAAAACGGCTTACCTCCGATGTGCGATTCGCCCCTGCACATCGGAGGGCTCTTGTAGTTCAATTTAGAAATCACTGCACTTTGGTTGCCGGGTCCTGGCTGCGGGAGTAAATGTACTCGTCAATAACTCTTTGCAGCGAGCCTTGCGCTTTCAAGACGTACTCGATGGCGTCGCGCACTGCGCCTTTCCCGCCTTCGTGCGGAGTGACGTAGTGCGACTCACGCAGAACTTCTTCGCGCGAATTCTTCACCGCAATCGCCAAACCGCAGAGCCGCATCGCCGGAAGGTCGATAATGTCATCGCCGACATAGCAGACTTCATCAGCTTTTAGGCCCTCTTTGCTGAGGATCTCGTAGAAAGCGGCAGCTTTGTCCTGCTGGCCCTGGTACACGTGTTCGATTTTCAGGTCGCGGGCGCGCAGAGCGACGGTTTCTGAAATCCGCTTGGTGATGATCGCGGCCTTGAGCCCGCCGAGTCGTGCCAGCGAAAAGCCGGTACCGTCATGGGCGTTAAATCCTTTGGCTTCAATCACTGTGGAGCTGGAGATGCCGAAGCCGACCTTGTCGGCCATCCGGTCGCGATGCTCCTGGGTGCCGGGTCCCGAGGCACCTGATGCCGCGGGAAACAGAAAAATTGTGCCGTCGGTCATGACTCCGTCGACGTCAAAAATCATCAGTTTGATCTTCTTGGCGCGTTCTTCGGACATGGCGTAATCTTACCAGCCGGGTTCGGCTCGCCCATTCGGTCGCAGGCGCATCGGTGATTTGCGCCGACATTATAACTTGAGTTATAACGGCAAAACTCTCCCACTTCCTGGCGAACAATTGGCGAAAGTGCCGAAAGCGGCTAGAATGTCGGGCATGGCATTGGGTGAAATTCCAGTCTCGCTGGCCTGGGCGCATCCGCTGGTTGGGGAGTGGTTCGTGGGGAAATTTGGGTCGCCCACGGAACCGCAGGAGCAGGGCTGGCCGGAAATCCTGGCAGGCCGCACGACGCTAATATCGGCGCCCACGGGCTCCGGTAAAACGCTGGCGGCGTTCTTGATCTGCATCGATCGCCTGGTGCGCAAAGCGCTGGACGGCACGTTGGTGAATCGGACCGAGGTATTGTACGTCTCGCCGTTGAAGGCCCTGGGCAACGACATCCAAAAGAACCTCGAAGGACCACTGAGCGAAATTCTCGCACTGGCGGCAGAGCGCGGATTGTTGATGCCCGAGATCCGTACTGCCGTGCGAACCGGCGATACCCTGGCGAAGGAGCGGCGTGACATGCTGAAACGCCCGCCGCATATCCTGGTCACCACGCCGGAATCTCTCTACATACTGCTTACCGCGGACAAGAGCCGCGCCATCCTGCGCGATGTGCGAACGGTCATCGTAGACGAAATTCACGCCGTCGCCGACGACAAGCGCGGTTCACATCTCGCCTTGTCGCTGGAGCGCCTCGACCTGCTGGCTGGCCAGCCGACGCGCATCGGACTGTCAGCGACCCAGAAGCCGATTGAGTTAGTGGCACATTTCCTGACTGGCGCGGGCCGGCCGGCACCGGCAGTGGTGAATATTGGGCACCGCCGCAAGCTCGATCTTGCAGTGGAGGTTCCGGCTTCAGAGTTGGGACCGATCGCCAGCAACGAGATGTGGGGTGAGATTTATGACCGCCTCACGGAATTGGTTCAGGAGCATCGCTCAACCCTGGTCTTCGTGAACACCCGCCGCCTGGCTGAACGCGTGGCGCTTCACTTGAGCGAGCGCCTTGGGGAAGACATGGTTGCGACGCACCATGGCAGCCTGGCGCGGAAGTTGAGGCTGGTGGCGGAACGGAAGCTCAAGAACGGAGAAATTAGGGTGCTGGTGGCGACCGCATCGCTGGAACTCGGAATCGATATTGGAAACGTCGATCTGGTGTGTCAGATCAATTCGCCGCGGGCTATTTCCGTTGCTCTGCAGCGCGTCGGACGTTCCGGCCACTGGCGTGGAGCGATTCCCAAGGGACGCCTGTTCGCTACCACGCGCGATGACATGGTGGAGTGCGCTGCCGCCATCCTTGCAATTCGAAGTGGGGATCTCGACCGCATCCAGATGCCGGAGAAGCCGCTCGACATTCTGGCGCAGCAGATCGTGGCCATGTGCAGTTGCGAGGACTGGGATGATGCGGCGTTATTCGACACGGTGCGCCGCGCCTATCCCTACCGCGACCTGACCGAAGATGAATTCGAGCGCATTTTGGAGATGCTTTCGCAGGGCATTTCCTCTCAGCGCGGTCGCTATGGCGCTTATCTCCATCGCGACATGGTCAACCATACGCTGCGAGGAAGACGTGGAGCGCGACTGGCGGCAATCACCAGCGGCGGTGCGATTCCTGAGACTGCGCTGTTTAGCGTGGTAGTGCAACCCGAAGAGGTCGTCATAGGAACGTTGGATGAGGACTTTGCGGTCGAGAGCAATGCCGGCGACATCATGTTGTTGGGCAACACATCCTGGCGGATTACCCGGGTTGAATCGAGGACGGGACGTGTCCTGGTCGAAGATGCCCATGGAGCGCCGCCCAACGTACCCTTCTGGCTGGGCGAAGCGCCGGCTCGCACCGCTGAACATTCGCAATACGTTGCGCGTCTTCGGGAACAGGTTAGTGCAATGTTGCCCAATACGGCGCCACTGCCGGCGCCATCGGCCGAACAGGATGACGCTAGAGAACCAAGAACTCGGATGCGGCTACGCGGACTTGCATCCAGCCCCGAGGTGCAGAACGCGGTGGCGTGGCTGAAGGCCGAATGCGGTCTTGATGACTCGGGCGCGGAGCAGTTGGTGCAATACATCGTGGAAGGGCGGGCGGTGCTAGGTGAAGTTCCCACGCAGAAGACCATCATCGCCGAGCGGTTTTTCGACGAGGGTGGGGGCATGCAGCTCATCCTGCATGCGCCTTTTGGTGGGCGTATCAACAAAGCTTGGGGACTGGCGCTGCGCAAGCGCTTCTGCCGCTCATTCAACTTCGAGTTGCAGGCGGCGGCAACCGACGACGGTCTGAATATCGGATTGGCCGAGCAGCACAGTTTTCCGCTCAGCGATGTTTTTCATTACCTGCAAGTGGAAACGGTACAGGAAATCCTGGAGCAAGCTGCGCTGGCGTCGCCGATCTTTGCCACGCGTTGGCGCTGGGACGCCAACCGTTCCCTGGCGTTGCTCCGTTTTCAAGGCGGCAAGAAGGTCCCACCGTTCATTCAACGCATCCGCAGTGATGATCTTTTGGCATCGGTATTTCCAGATGTGGCAGCGTGCTTCGAGAACATCGAAGGCGACATCAAGATTCCCGATCACCCACTCATTCAGGAGGTGATGAAAGACGTCCTCACTGAGGCGATGGACATCGACGGATTGCGTCAGCTGTTAACTGGCATTTACGACGGATCGATCCGCTGCATTGCGGTGGACACGCCCGTGCCGTCGCAGTTTTCGCACGAGATTCTGAACGCGAATCCGTATGCCTTCCTCGACGATGCGCCGCTGGAAGAGCGCCGGGCCCGCGCGGTCCAGATGCGGCGCATGTTGCCCGAGGCCGTGCTGAACGAGATTGGGCGCCTCGACCAAAGCGCGATTGCGAGGGTGCGAGAGGAAGCACGTCCCGACGTGCGCGATGCCGACGAATTGCACGATGCCCTGCAAACGCTGGTGGCGCTGCCCGAAGAGTTGGTCGATCCGGAATGGCAGGCTGTGGTTTCGCGGTGGGTTCCTTTTCTGGCGGAGTTGGTCGAAGGCTGGCGAGTGGTGCGCGCGAATGCCGGTGATCGGTACTACATGGTGGCGTCGGAGAGAGCGAAGGAATTCGCGCTCATCTATCCGGATGCGAAGTTCGAGGTCACGCCTCCGGAATTGCCGTCGAGGGCGGAATCGCGGGACGATGCGCTGTTGGGAATGATCAAGGGCTGGATGATGCACTCCGGGCCGACGAACTCAGCGGCACTGGGATTTCTGCTTGGCATCCCGGCGGCTGACGTTGCACAGGCCTTGCTGCGAATGGAGGCAAGCGGTTCGGCACTGCGCGGAAACTTCACCGGACATGCCACGGGCAATGAACCTGACACGGCGGAATGGTGCGATCGGCGACTGCTGGCGCGGATTCATCACTTGACCGTTGCCACGCTTCGCAAGCAAGTGGAACCGGTCACGGCCGCACAATTCATGCGCTGGCTGCTGCGATGGCAACATGTCGCTCCCAATGCGCAAGCCAGCGGCGAGCGAGGACTGCTTGAGGTCATCCGGCAATTGCAGGGATTTGAGATCCCCGCCAACGCATGGGAAAAGCAAGTCCTGAAGCCGCGCATGAATAACTATGATCCAGCCGTGCTCGATCAACTGTGCCTGACCGGAGCTGTGGGATGGGGACGGGTATCGCCGCACCCCGCGACACTCGAGGACTCTGGCAGCGGGAGAAGACGTGTGGTGCCAACCAGCGTGGCGCCGATTACATTTTTCGTGCGGGAAGATTCGGATTGGATGCAGCCGCGCAATCCTGAGGACACGGAGAATGAGGAACGAGTTCTAAGCGAGAGCGCCAGGACAGTGGCCGACTTTCTTCGCCGGCGCGGCGCGTCGTTCTTTGCGGATATTGTGAGAGGAACCGAGAAGCTCAAGGCCGAGATCGAAACCGCACTCTGGGAACTCGTCGCTGCGGGGCTGGTGACGGCTGACGGCTTTGAGAATCTGCGAGTGTTGATCACCCCCAGCCACCGGACGACCCACGGTGGGCCGAAGATCGCGAAGCCGCGACACTCCACCGGGCGCTGGTCGCTGCTTTATGCAGCCGAGGTAGCAGACCGGACCAAAGCGGTTGAGGCAATGTGCCAGATGCTGCTGCGGCGCTACGGCGTCGTCTTTCGCGAAGTGCTGGCGCGCGAGTCGAACCTGCCAAAGTGGCGCGAGCTACTGATCACCTTCCGCCGTCTTGAAGACCGGGGCGAGGTGCGTGGGGGACGATTTGTCAGTGGATTTCTTGGCGAGCAGTTCGCGCTGCCAGAGGCGGTGGAATCGTTGCGATCGATGCGAAACCTGCCGGCAACGGGAGAAACATTGGTAGTATCCGCAGCCGATCCGCTCAACTTGGTGGGGTTCATTGTTCCCGGAGAGCGAGTGCCGGCAATATCCGGAAGGTATGTGAAGTTCCGTGATGGTGTGGCAGTCGATCCCGAGGAACGCAACGCCTTGCTGCGCGAGGCTGGGGCACAATGATCGAGCACGGGCTGATCGCAGGGATCGACTACTACCTGGAAAATGGGCTGATGGTATTTACCGCCCAGTATCTGCGGGACCGCGGGTATTGTTTGCACGTCGGGTTGTCGCCACTGTCCCTACGGTTTCGAGCGCCAAGACCAGGTGAAGACGACCATCGAACCCAAGTAATCTGCGCAAGCATGAAGCGGCACCGTGTCCGCTTCCTTAGCGCGATTTAGAAATTCCTGTATTCGCTCAGAGGGGATTCGCCACGGAGGCACGGAGGACACGGAGATTTTATGGCTTACAGCTTTACCGTGATCCCCATGTCTCGGCCGCACTGATCAATTCTGTTGGGCGATCAGCTCTCGATGTCAGATCCGGTTACACAAAATCCTGATTCGCTCTAGATCAGATCAGTAATTAGCGTGGCTGCTGCGAGACTGGAGTGCCGCCGGCTAAAGCCGGCTCTGTCAATTGAGAGACCGTGTTAACGCTGCGCTGAAGAGCCTGTTACGAAACCAAGAACGCCGCTCCGCGGCTCGGGAATGTTTTCCACTTGGCCCCGGGCTGACGCCCGGGTCTAACACCACATCGCCGCTTCGCGGCTGAATCGAGCACTCCCGGGCGCCCTTTGTTCCACCGCACACGTCGCAACCGGAGTTTCGTAACAGACTCTTAAAGCAGATTAGGAAATGGTGTGACCGCGACAAAGCCGTGCCGCGGGCCGAAGCCGGCTCTGACCTTAATTAACGGCGACGACGCGGCGCTGAAGAGGCTGTTACGAAACTAAGCTCGCCGCTTCGCGGCTGATTGGAGGGCTGTGGCAACGCTTCCACCGCGACCATTGAACAGAATTTTGTAACAGACTCTGAAACGCCGTTCTCGCCTTACCTCGGAAGACTCCACCGATTCGAAAAATGGCCCAGCCGACGGTGGTGCAACAGGCTATCCCATCGTGCTGAACTTGTCCGGAGTAACTTTGATCAGGACGCGCTGTTCACCGGGCTGGGCAAACGGATACTTGTCCTTGCCAAGGTACTTCTTCGCCATCTTGTCGATATGCTGTTCCGCGCCGTCTTGCGTGATCTCCTCAACTTTGCCCCGAATTTCGAGGTAGCGATACGGGTTTTCGGGATCCATCAAGGTGATGGCAACCCTGGGATCGCGCCGCACATTCTTGTCCTTCTGGCGGCCGAGAGCGGTGTTCACGATCACCTTACCGTCCTGAAAATCCACCCACACCGGCGTGGTCTGAGGACTGCCGTCGGGCATCAGGGTGGTGAAGCTGCCGAATGCTGGTTTCTGGAATAGGTCTTTATGGCTATCAGGAATTGAAGCAGACATTTCAAATCTCCTTGCGGTTATGTGGACGGTTGCGTCGCGTGACGGGCGATCCATTGGATTACTGGATTATTGTAAGAGTTGCGACAGACTTTGCAAATTTGCTGCGAACGCGAATAGCCCTCCGCTCGCAAAACCACGGTGTGTGACCACAGAAGCGGTGGTTGAGGGGCTGGACAACCAGCCCCGGTTAATAATCGGAGATCGCCCGGCTATCGCACGCCCATTAGTAATTCGATAGTGAGTTGATCCAGGCGCTCATACTGCAGGCCTTTCTGTGCGAGTGCTTGCCGGTCGAAAGTAGTCGTCAGCAGCTTCTGCGCTGCGGTGCTGGAGTAGTTCCCGAGCGAACTGGCATTGCCGGAATTCAGTTCTTTCACAATCGCCTGAATCTCCGCATCTTCGTTCCATTGCCGCGCTTTTTCCTTCAGGATCACATAGGTACGCATGCAACCACGCGCGAAGTCCTTCACGCCTTCGATGTCTTCTGTGCGGTAAGCGTGCGCATCGAAGTGGCGGGGGCCGTCGTAGCCGACGTCCTCCAGGAATTTCACCAGCCAGAACATGGCTTTCGGCGTGGCCGAACCGAAACGAAAATCCTGATCGTAGCGACCGGGATTCTGGTCGTTGAGATCGATGTGGAAGAGCTTGCCGCACTCCCAGGCCTGGGCCACGGCATGGAGCGCGTTCAGTCCTGCCATGTGCTCGTGAGCTACTTCGGGGTTGACGCCCACCATTTCGGGATGCGCGAGGGTTGGGATGAACCCGAGATACGCCCCGGTGGTCGCCATGTAAATGTCGCCGCGTGGCTCGTTGGGCTTGGCTTCCATGGCAAATTTGAAGCCGTATTTCTTGTCGAGGTTGTACTCGCAGAGATAATTCAATGCTTCACGCAGGCGCTTGACGGCGTGGTCTGGACGGCGGCATGAGTCAGTCTCCGTACCTTCACGGCCTCCCCACAACACAAAGATTTTGGCATCCAATTCCGCGCCGAGGTCCATCGCTGTCATGGTCTTCCGCAAGGCGTAGGCACGGACCTTGGGATCGTTGGCCGTAAACGCTCCGTCGCGAAACACCGGGTCGTAAAACAGATTGACCGTCGCCATGGGAACGCAAATTCCATGCGCCTTGCACGCCGCCTTGAACTCGCGCACAATGCGATCGCGCTCGGCCGGCGTGGCGTCGATAGGAACAAGGTCGTTGTCGTGCAGATTGACGCCCCATGCGCCAAGCTCACCCAGAATGGCAACGATGTCGTTGGGCGAAATGGTAGGGCGAACGGCCTCGCCAAATGGATCGCGGCCGCGGTTCCCGAGAGTCCAGAGGCCGAAGGAAAATTTGTGCTCCGGCCGGGGGTCGTACTTATCGTTCGACATGAGTCCTCCAAAAAGCTCGCGGTTTATGCACCCGCGGATGAATTCGAATGGTCATGAATCGGTCGCAAGGCGGGATAGATTCGACGATACAACTCGTACTGGTGATTCATGAGGGCGCTGGTGGCGGGATCGGGGTCGATCTGCTTTGAAATACGCACCGATTGCTGACAGGCTTCATCGACGCTTGCCCAGGTTCCAGCACCGACGCCAGCAAGCAAGGCAGCTCCGTAGGCTGCGCCTTCTTCTGCATGGACCACCTCGACGGAGTGCCCATAAACATCGGCTTGAATCTGACGCCAAAGCGGAGAGCGTGCTCCTCCACCTCCGAGGCGGATATCGGTGACTGGCACTTTCATCTCGGCAAAGATGGAAAAGGAATCGCGCAAGCTGAAGGCAACGCCTTCCAGAATGGCGCGAATGATGTGGCCGCGACCGTGATTGGCCGCCAGTCCCAGCAACGCGGCCCGCGCATTGGGGTCAAGGTGCGGTGTGCGCTCTCCCATCAGGTAGGGGGCCCAGAGCACGCCATCGCAACCCGGAGGAACAGCGGCCGCTTCTGCCGACAATCGTTCATAGGGATCGCGGGAATCTTCGGCAAGTGTGCCGAAATTGTCGCGGAACCAACGCAGCGAGAGACCGGCTGCCTGAGTGACGCCCATGACGTGCCAGCGTCCTGGGATAGCGTGACAGAAAGTATGCAGCCGCCCCTTGGGATCGAGCGCCGGGCGATCCGTCGCCGCAAAGACAACGCCGGAGGTGCCGATGGTGGCATGCACTGCACCGGGGCTGACGATGCCGAGTCCCACTGCGCCCGCAGCCTGATCACCGGCGCCAGCGACCACGGGAGTGCCTTTCAGCAAGCCCGTTGCTGCGGCTCCGGCTTCGGAAATTGCACCGCATACATCGGGTGACTCGAACAGCGGAGGAAGGCAGTTGGGATCGATGCCGGTGGCGTGGGCCATCTCGGTTGACCACTGCCGATTGGCCACATCGAGCAACAACGTGCCCGAAGCGTCAGCCATGTCCATGCCAAACTCGCCAGTAAGGCGGTAGCGGACGTAGTCTTTGGGCAGCAGCAAGGTATGAAAGCGCTCGAACAGGTTAGGCTCGTGCTTGCGCACCCAGAGAAGCTTGGTGAGCGTGAAGTTCGTCAGCGCGGGATTGCACGTCCACGCGATGATCTGGCCCTCGCCGAGTTGAGCGGTCAAGTCGCGCGCTTCCTGGGCGGTGCGCTGATCGCACCAAATCAACGCCGGCCGCAAGACTTCGCCCGCAGAGTCGAGAAGAACCGCACCGTGCATCTGGCCGGAAAACCCAACGGCGGCGATCTCGCTTGGACTGGTATCGGAGCAGGCCATTACCTGCTTGATGGCGTCGGTGGTGGCACGCCACCAGTCGCGGGGATCCTGCTCGGCCCATCCGGTCTCGGGAGATGCAAACGGAGCGTGTTCGGCGGTGCGGGAAGCCACGACGGTCCCCTGTTCTTCGACGAGCACGGCCCGCGTGCCGCCGGTGCCCACATCAATTCCCAATAATCTTGAAGGCATGAATTGCTATCCGATTCCGGGTGAGGGATGAATTGCACGAGGCCGGGCAGGCATTACAGAGGCCATTGCCAACCTCACTTTCGGATTATTACGCGGATTGAGATGAAAGAAAAGCTAAATCGTGTACGTTAACGGTGATATAAATGAGGCGAACGATAGAAATGCAAATTACTGCAGTCCGAGGCTTTCTCATGCGAAGAATGTCGATCTGCCTGGTGGCTTCCCTGCTCGTAGTGTTCCTGGGTGCAGCCCAATCTCAGCAATCAAACCCGCCTTACAAGAACCCGACACTACCTGTCGATGAGCGCGTGAAGGACCTGCTGGGACGCATGACGCTGGAAGAGAAAGTCGCGCAACTGCAGTCCACCTGGCAAAACTACGGTCAGCACCTGCCGGCGGACGCCTACTTCGTTGACGCCAAGGAAAAGCTCGAAGTGGTGAAGGCCAAGGCCTTGCTGAAGAACGGCCTGGGTGAGTTCAGCCGTCCCAGCGAAGCGGTGGCGGGGGCGGACCGTTCGAGCAATGCCGGCCCTGCTGCCATGGCCGGATTCACGAACCAACTACAGAAACTGATGATCGAGGACACCCGGTTGGGTATCCCGCTGATCTTCCACGAAGAGTGCCTGCACGGACTGGCTGCGGAGAAAGGCACGTCGTACCCGCAAGCCATCGCACTGGCGGCCACCTGGGATCCCGCGCTTTCGCAGCGGATCTTTACCGCTACTGCCCTTGAAGTCCGAACGCGTGGAGTGCAGGAATGCCTGATGCCAGTGATCGACCTGGCGCGCGACCCGCGCTGGGGACGCACCGAGGAAACGTACGGCGAGGATCCTTACCTCGTCAGCCGCATGGGTATTGCTGCAGTGAAGGGGTTGCAAGGCGAAGGACAAAACATCGACGCCGACCATGTGCTGGCGACGCTGAAACACTTCGCGGTACACAGCCAGCCCGAAGGCGGGACCAATGTGGGCCCGGCACCGTACTCCGAGCGCGCCATCCGAGAGTCGTTCCTGGTGCCGTTTGAGGCGGCCATCCACGAGGCGCACGCACGCACGATTATGCCGTCGTACAACGAACTCGACGGCATTCCGAACCACAGCAACGTGTGGCTTCTGCGCGACGTCCTGCGCAAGGAGTGGGGATTCGACGGACTGGTGGTCTCCGACTACTTCGCCATCGACGAGATGATCCAGAAGCACCACATCGCCGCCGATTGCGCGGGGGCTGCAAAGTACGCGATCGAGGCAGGCGTAGATATCGAACTTCCCTATGGCAAGTGTTATGCCGAATTACCAGCGCTGGTGCGCAGCGGGCAGGTAGCGGAGGCGCTGATTAACGAATCGGCAGCACGGGTGCTGCGCGCCAAATTTGAACTGGGATTGTTCGACCACCCCTACGTCGATCCGAAGCGTGCCGAAGCGGCGAGTAATACTCCTGCGAACCAGCAATTGGCGCTGCAGGCGGCGCACGAAGCCATCACGCTGCTGAAGAACCAGAACAGTCTGTTGCCTCTCGACCTCAGCAAGACGCAGCACATCGCAGTGATCGGTCCCAATGCAGCAGAGGTGCATCTTGGGGGATACAGCGGCGAGCCAGGGCGTGGCATCAGCATACTTCAGGGCATCAAGGACAAAGTTGGAAGCAAGGCCGAAGTACTGTACGCCGAAGGTTGCCGCATCACCGAGAGTAAGCCCGACTGGAACGCTGACAAGGTTGTTCCTGCCGATCCAGCGCTGGACCAGAAACGCATTGCGGAGGCAGTCGCGGTCATCCAGAAGGCCGACGTCGGAATTGTGGTGGTTGGGGAAAACGAACAGACCGTCCGCGAGGCGTGGGCGGAAACGCATCTCGGCGACCGCGACGAATTGAACCTGCTGGGGCGGCAGGACGAACTCGTGAAGCAGTTACTCGCCACGGGCAAACCCCTGGTGGTCGTGTTGCTACATGGGCGTCCCAACACCATCAACTTCATCGCGGAAAATGCGGCCGCGATACTCGACGGCTGGTATCTCGGGCAGGAAGGTGGAGCAGCTATGGCGGACGTTCTCTTTGGGGACTACAACCCAGCCGGGAGACTGCCCATCACGGTTCCTCGCTCGGTGGGCCAGCTTCCCGATTACTACTACATGAAGCCGACCGCCAAGCGCGGATACCTTTTCGCCGACAAATCGCCGTTGTTTCCGTTTGGCTATGGGTTGAGCTACACCACATTCGGGTACGCAAACTTGCGCGTGACCCCGTCCGCCATTCCCACGTCGGGTACAGTAACCGTACAAGTAGATGTCACCAACACTGGCAAGCGGGCGGGCGACGAGGTCGTGCAACTCTACATCCGCGATGAAGTCAGCTCGGTAACGCGACCGGTGAAAGAACTGCGGGGCTTCGAGCGAATTCCGCTGAAGCCAGGAGAAACTAAGACAGTCTCTTTTAAGCTTGGAACTCAAGCGTTGGAGTTTTACAACCGGGACATGAAGCGCGTGGTCGAACCCGGGAGGTTTACCGTCATGGTTGGGCCAAACTCGGTGGACTTGAAAACAGACACATTCGAAGTGAAACCGTAAGAAAAGGTCCGCGCCGCGATGAAAGCTAGACGCAGCGGTATACCACAGATTGCAGAACTTGCAGGCGTGTCTATCGGAACGGTGGACCGCGCTCTGCATGGACGGCCTGGCATCAACGACGAGACGCGACAGCGCGTGCTCGATATTGCGAAGAAGATCGGGTACCGGCCCAACCTCGCGGCACGCTCGCTCTCCACGGGACGACGGATCCGCATCGGTGTGTGTGTCCCCCAGGAGATCCGGTACTTTTACAACGAACTCTGGGAAGGTATCCACGAAGAGGTGAGCCGGTACGCCGACCGCGGAATCGAGTTCGTGCTTCATCCCATTCCTGAATTAGGCAAAGGCGAGTGTCCGGCATTTCGCAAAATCATGGATTCGAGTGTGCAGGGTGTTGTTGTGACACCCGGGAACCCGGATACCATGGCGCCACTGATCGACGCGGCGGAAGAAAGCGGTGTGCGGGTGGTTTGCGTATCGACGGATGCGCCTGCCAGTAAGCGATCCTGCATCGTTTGCGTCGAGCCCCGGTTAAACGGACTGATCGCCGGTGAACTCATGTCGAAGTTTGTGCCATCGAACTCCAAGGTAGCGATCTTGACAGGCATGTTGAAAACGGTCGATCACAGGGAAAAGGCGGAGGGGTTCACCAAGAGTTTTTCTGAGTTCTGCATCGGTGGCTCCGTCATAACCACGATTGAGGCCCACGAGGACCCCGAAGAGAGTTTCAACAAGACGCGCAAGCTACTGAAGCACGTTCCCGACCTTGCGGGCATTTACATCAACACGGTCAATTGCCTGCCGGTCTGCCGCGCGTTGATTGCGACTAAGCGCGCGGGGGCCGTGCGACTAATCGCTACAGATCTTTTCCGCGAGATGGTTCCCTTCTTTGGGGATGGCACCATCGACGCGTCGATGCACCAGAGACCCTATCGTCAAGGCCAACTTGCTGTCCGCAGTCTGGCTGAGCACCTGCTCCACGATACGGACCTTCCCAAAACGCATTATCTGAATCCCGGAATCATTCTGCGGTCGAACCTGCAGAGATTTCGGGAGGCTGGAGGGCGCGGCGCGTGACGGCCAACGCAACTCACGGCCGAAGCGCCGGCGGGAGCCGACTGGGATCGTAGAGGAATTCCACGAGTCCGTCACGATAATCGATTTTCATCTCTAACTGCCGAAAAGTCGAAAAACCGATGAAGCCCGACACTTCGACTCCAATGTTCTTGCTGAGGCTGGACAGGTCGATTGCAACCATGTCCTGAGTTGGCTGGCGGATATTGCCAAATTGCAATACAGCCTTGTCTGCCGAGTAAGTCTTGTTTACCTCGCCGCTGAGTCCTTTAATCTTGAATGAATCATCGGCCCTGACTTTGGTCACGGTACGCGCGGCTTTGTTCGACATCATGTTGCTGAACGCGCCGGTATCGAGAATGAAGAGCATGGTTTTGGAATCGTTCACACGGGTGGGAATCAGGAGGTCGTGGTTGATGCGATAGACTGGGGTCCATTTCGCCATTTCGGGCGCGACGTAGCGGTCCTTTGGCAATCGCGGCGGAGTTGCAGCGGCATTCTTGTCAGTGAGCGGTTTTTCGTCAGGTTTGGCCGCCTTAATACTCTCCGCCTGCTCCTCGGAATCGAGATCCGAGTCTGCCTCGCTGACCAGAGAGGCTTTGACGGCTGTGTCTTCCGGACGCTTGGGAAGTGGAGTGAGCCGAAGCATATCCCCGGGAATGTCAATATCGACCACGTACGAGCTGAAGACATCAGCGCCGATCAGGCCGTCTTCATCGAGGCCCATCGATTTCTCGGACACGGTTACGACGCAGTCCTTGAACTCCAGGTCCCCGATGCGCACATCATCTGCCACGGCGAGATAGGCATCGCGCTGTCCCTTCTCGCCGATGCCGGCAAATTGTACAGCCGAAATGCGCTTGAGGCCCGCTTTCTCCGCAGCTTTGCGGTTGATCAGAATGCCGCTGGCGCCGGTGTCCAACAGGAGTCTTTGGTTGCGGTCGTTAATCTTGACCAGCAGCCCATAGCCGGAAATGCGCCGCGTATCACGCAGCAAGATCTGCATCTGGGTCTCGGTGCTTTCAATATTGTTCGCCAGTTTGCATGAGTGCACCGGTTGGCCAGCCGTAACCTTGAGGTATTCCAACCAGGAATGTAACGATGCGGTTTCCTCCGCATTGTCCGGATGCGGAGAGGCCAGATACGCCTCGAGGGCTTTCACACGATCGCGCCGCGGAAGCATACTTAACCAGGCGCGCTGGACGTCCGGATCTTGAGGAGCAATTTCATGCGCCCGCTTGATTTGGTCGTAAGAGCGACGGTAGAACGAGGCCGTCCGATAAAGACGAGCCAACCCCAGGTAGGGTTGAACCAAGTTTGGATCATTCTTCCTGGCGCTGAGGAAAGATTTCTCCGACTCCGGAAGTTCGCCACGGCGATACTGGACGGCGCCCATTGCACCCTGAAGCACGGCCGAGTTCGGTTGCGCAGCCAACGAACCAGTGGCGAGTTCGAAGGCAGCGTCCACCTGGTCGTCCCTCAAATATGCGAGGACCAATCCCGCCTGGGCGGGGACGAGCTTTGGGTCAGCTTTCAGGGCGTGCTGATACATCAGGATTGCATCCGCGAAATTGCCGGACTGAAATGCTTGATTGGCAGCCACAAGATCCGGGTTCTGCGCCGGTCTTGTATCATCCGCGAGAATCGCAACCGGGAGGCTGAATAAGACCCATGCAAAGAAAATTAAAACCGAGCGTGTCGTCATCGGTGTACGTGGCCCTGAAAACGGATCAGGGTAGCACGAATCCTACACGCAGTGAAGCAAATAACGGGTACTGCCGGCGAGTGCGATCGAAGCGTCCCGTAGATAGTCTAAGTGAGGGAATTCGAGTTCCCTCAGGGGCTAAGCCCCATCGTTACGACACCAGGAGCGGCACGGCTGAAGCCGTGCCCTTTCAAATCGCGTCCGTAAGACCAGTTCCAGGGCTATGCCGATTTGGGCTTCCCGATCGGGGACTATGACCTTGAGTAGATTCGATTGTTGCTGGACGGTAACGAGACGAGCGCTGAAACGAGTCTCGGTGGGCGTCGCTTGATTTCCGATCGCAGACGAAATCTGGTAGCTCTGTTACCTTATTCATCTACCCGAAAAGGAGGCTGACTTGTCGGATTCCTCGGCGCCACTCAACGCATCCGGAAAGCCACTGACGGTTTTATGCCTCGCGAGTTATTTCAAGGGAATTGAGTTCCTGCAGGAGTGCAAACGACAGGGATGCCGCACGCTGTTGCTGACGTCGCAGAGCCTTGACGACGCGGATTGGCCGAGAGAGTCGCTGGACAATATCTTCTACGTCCCCGACGAAGATAAGAAATGGAAGCTCCAGGATGTGTTGCTGGGAATCAGCCACCTGGCGAAGACCGAGGTCATTGACCGCGTGGTTCCGCTGGATGACTTTGACGTGGAAACGGCAGCTACACTGCGCGAGCACCTGCGCGTCCCCGGAATGGGCGATACCACCGCCCGCTACTTTCGCGACAAGCTGGCCATGCGAACCAAGGCCCGTGATGAAGGTCTGCCTGTCCCTGAGTTCATCCATGTTTTGAACTACGAGAAGCTGAACGAGTTCCTGCAGCGAGTGCCCGCGCCTTGGGTACTGAAGCCCCGCTCACTAGCTGGATCGATTGGAGTGAAGAAGATTTCCAACGCTGACGAGTTTTGGTCAGCTGTTGACCGGCTCGGTGACCAGCAGTCGTTCTATCTGCTCGAGCAGTATGTTCCGGGCGATATCTACCACGTTGATACGATCACCTACGAAAAGGAATTGCTGTTCTCGATTGCCAGCAAATACGGACGCCCGCCCATGGACGTGTCCCACGAAGGCGACATCTTCACCACTCGCACCCTGGCGGAGGGCTCCGGCGATGAAGTCGCCCTGCGCGCGCTCAATCAGCAGGTGCTCAAGGCATTCGGCATGGTGCGCGGCGTGTCGCACAGCGAGTTCATCCAGGGACGCGACGGAAAGCTGTATTTTCTGGAGACGGCGGCCCGGGTTGGTGGGGCCCACATCTCTGATCTCGTTGAAGCCGCTACCGGCATCAATCTTTGGGCGGAATGGGCGAAGGTTGAAATCGCCGGAGGAAAGGCCCCCTATTACGTACCTGCGGCAAGGCACGATTTCGCTGGCCTGCTGATTTCTCTGTCCCGGCAGGAGCATCCGGATACGTTCGCCTACCAGGATCCGGAAATCGTGTGGCGCATGGAGAAGAAACACCACGTGGGGCTGATCTTGCGCTCAACTGATCCGACGCGGATCGAGCAGTTGACTCGAGACTACGCGCAACGCTTCCGGCAGGACTTCTTCGCCTCGCAGCCGCCTCGGGAGAAGCCGACAAGCTAGCCGACGCCGAATTCTCTGCGGCAGTTCCTACGCGTGATCGTAGAAGCGGAAGAACAGCGCCTGCTTCGATACCGGCTCGGCTTTCTGCACCAGACCCGCCATCTGCTTTTCACTGAATGGCGTGAACTCGCGCGCTAGTTGAACGTTCTGTTCCAACTGCGCTACAGAATCGCACCCGATGATGATCGTGGAGACCGGAAGCGATAGCGAGTAATACATGGCCTGCTTCATGTCGAGCGTGCCCGGTGTGGGCGCCAGCACCATGCCTTCCCAAGAATGCTTCTGCTGCTCGATCGGTGGCGGCGTCCAGGACGTGAGGATGCGACCGCGCGCGGGCACCTTCATACCGATGATGCCCATCTGCTTGTCGACTGCCAAAGGTAATAGTTGCTCCGAAAAGCTGAAGTGATGGGGATCGGCAGCGTTGACTGCCATCAGGATGGTGTCGAAGGGATAGCGATGGATGGCTTCGATCAGCGGCTCGGGACGGAAGTGGCCGGTAATACCCAAAAAGCGGACCATCTTCTGGTCGCGGGCTTCGAGCAAGGCTTCCATCGCGCCGCCCTTGGCGAATATCTGCTCGATCTCGTTGTTGGAACCGATGTCGTGCAACTGCCATAGGTCGAGATGATCGGTATTGAGCAGCTTCAGTGACTGCTCGAGCATGCTCAGCGAACCGGCTTTGGTGCGTTCTCGCGTCTTGCTGGCGAGGAAGGCCTCCGAGCGCCGCTTCTTCATCACCTGGCCGACATAACGCTCGCTCCAGCGTTGCGGACCGCCATAAATGGACGAGGTATCAATGTAGTTCACGCCGAGGTCGAGCGCCTTCTCGATGATGGGAACTGCCACCGCCTCGTTGTCGGGTCGCTCCACGGCGGCCTGTCCACCGAGGCTGAAAATGCCGACCCGATAGCCCGTTTTACCAAGGTTGCGCGTCGGCAACTTGTTTTGTGTCGCTGGATTGGACGGTAGTGCCGGAAGGGCCGCGGCCGAGGCCGGCATCGCAGCCTGTGCCACCAGCCCAGCGGTGATAGCGCCACCTGCCTTCAGGAATTCACGGCGGTTCTTGGAAGAAGGATTCCCGGGGTTCTTTTGATCCATGATGACCTCCAGCGGTTCGTTGCAGATTCTATTAACTAATTGAGTGACGCACCGCGCGTGCGGTACAAATTCATGAGAATTATACGCCGCGCGATTGCAGCCTGATAGCAGGCTACATTGAGAGGCCGTCTACCCGCCGATCCCGAAGTAAGCTTCAGCATTGCGACCGCAGATGTCTTCCACCAACTGCCCAAGCAATCCATCATCGTTCGGCAGTTCCCCTCGCTCGACTTCCCCGCCGATAAGGTCACACAAAATACGGCGGAAGTACTCGTGCCGTGGAAATGACATGAAGGACCGCGAGTCGGTGGTCATGCCGACAAATTTCGACAGCAAACCAACACTCGATAAAGCGTTGAGTTGGTCGATGATTCCATCTTTCTGGTCCAGGAACCACCATGACGGGCCGAACTGTACCGTGCTGGTCGTGGCGTTGCGGTTTTGGGTTGATTCGCCAGGTTGAAAACTCCCGGCGATGGTGGCGAAACAGTAGTAGTCCGCAGGGTTCGAGTTGTACAAGACCATTCGCGGAAGAGCGTTCTCACACTGCAGTAGATCCAGATACTTGGTGAGTGCTGCGCCCTGCGGGTAGTCTCCGATTGCATCGAATCCACTGTCGGGACCATACCTCTCCTGCGCTCGGCTGCTCACATTACGACGTGCGCCGAGATGAAGTTGCTTCACCCATCCCTTCTCCGCGTCCAGGTGACCGAAGAACAGCATCAGAAATGTTCCGTAAGACTCTCGCTCCTCTGGACTAATGGCCTCTTGCTCGACTGCCTTGGCAAAGACTAGTGAAGCATCCTCTTGAGTGCACGGTTTAGCATAACAACGCGTTAAGCCATGGTCGGAAGCGCGGCAGCCCAGCTTTGCGAAGTAATCATGCCGCTGGCGCAGTGCATCTAGAAACGTCGGCAGATTACGGATGTCGATATTGCTGACCGCGCGGAGTTTTTCCAGCCACGGCAGGAAGCTTGCCGGATCGTCGAGTTGCAATGCCCGGTCGGGACGAAACGTCGGACGGACGTCAGGCTCGCGTTGCTCTAGATGTGCTCCTTTGGAGGACGGAGCAGCGTTTGCTTCAAGAATGCGACGATGTGCGCTTAGATCATCCACTGGATCGTCGGTGGTGCAGAGCATGTTAACGCGAAACTTCCGCAGAATCTGGCGCACGGAGAGCTTCTCTTGCAGCATGGCGTTGGCGCGTTGCCAGATGGCGGGAGCGGTGGTCGGATTCAACAATTCGGTGATGCCGAAGTAGCGCTGGAGTTCGAGATGCGTCCAGTGATAAAGAGGATTGCGAAGCGTGTGCGGAACGGTCCGGGCCCATGTGATGAATCTGTCGTACGGCTCTGCGTCGCCCGAGGAATATCGGTCTGGCATTTCGTTGCCGCAGGCGCGCATGGCGCGCCATTTGTAGTGGTCGCCGTCTATCCAGATTTCGGCGAGATTATTGAATCGGCGGTCGCCGGCGATGTCGGCGGCGCTAAGATGCGTGTGGTAGTCGACGATGGGCTGCGAGGCCGCATGCCCGTGATACAGCCGGCGCGCCGTTTCGCTGTTGAGCAGGAAGTCGTCGCTCAGGAATGCACTCATGGGATCATGCTCTCTACTTTTCGCGTTCTGCGCAACCACGAACCCGCATCGTTGGCGCGACAATGCGACAATACAGGACTGAACCTTAACCGTCGCGGGAAATGCGCAAGGACACGAAACAGATGGTAGCTGGCAAAGGGTTCGTCAATCGGTCGCTGACGTCGGACGAAATCCGCGAGATCGTGCACAGCGCCGCCGACGAATTGCAGATCGACGGTAAGCGCGTGCTGACAATCATTCCCGACGGCACGCGCACCATGCCCATGCCGCTGATGTTCGAACTTCTACAGCAGGAGGTAGGCACTCGAGCGGCGACCTGCGATTATCTGGTCGCACTGGGAACGCATCCCCTGATGCGCGATGCGCAATTGTCGTCGCTCGTGGGCCAGTCCGTCGTCAATGGCGCATGCGGCACCTCGAAGGTTTTGAACCACCGCTGGGATTTGCCCGACACCTTTGCTGAGTTGGGAAAGATTCCCAAGGACGAAGTGGTCCGCGTCTCCGGCGGTTTGTTGGACGAGGCTATTCCGGTTCGAATCAACCGAATGATTTTCGACTACGACCAGATCTTGATTTGCGGCCCAGTCTTCCCGCATGAAGTAGTCGGATTCTCTGGCGGCAACAAGTATCTATTTCCCGGAATCGGCGGCCCAGAGATCATTGGATTGACCCATTGGCTGGGTGCACTGCTGGGGAGCTACGATTTAATCGGCACCCATTCAACGCCTGTGCGCGAAATGATCGACATGGCGGCGGAGCTGGTGAAAGTCCCTGTCGCCTGCCTGGCACTCGTGGTCACGGAAGAGGGGTTATCGGGGTTGTACTTTGGCGAGGCAAAGGAGGCGTGGCGTGCCGCGGCGGATATATCGGCGCAGAAACACATTGTCTGGGTCGATCAGCCGTTTCAGCGAGTTCTCTCCGTCATGCCCAGCCTCTACGATGACCTGTGGACTGCTGCCAAAGGCATGTACAAGGTCGAGCCAGCGGTCGCCGATGGCGGCGAGGTCATCATTTACGCTCCCCACATTTCCGAGGTCAGCTACACGCATGGCCCCGACATCGACAAGGTCGGGTACCACTGTCGCGACTACTTCCTGAAACAGTGGGGAAGATTCAAGGATGCTCCGCGCAGCGTGCTGGCACATTCGACGCACTTGAAAGGCAAAGGAGCTTACGACGCTGATACGGACATCGAAACTCCGCGCATCAGCGTGACATTGGCTACCGGTATACCCGAGGAACGCTGTCGCAAGCTGAATTTGAATTTCCTTGATCCCAAGAATGTTGACCCTGAAAGCTGGAGCGGCCGGGAGTCGGAAGGAGTCAACCTCATCCCCCGCGCGGGCGAGGTTCTCTATCGACTCCGTAGCCCCGGCGGATCGTAGATGCCCGACCACAGCGCTTCCGCCACTCATCATCGTTGGTCCATCTGCGCGCTGCTGTTCTTCGCCGCGACCATCAACTACATGGATCGCCAGGTCATCGGCCTATTGAAACCGGTTCTGCAAAGCCAGTTGGGATGGTCAGAAATTGGCTACAGCAACATCGTGCTCGCATTCCAGGTTGCATACGCGGCAGGCCTGTTGATCATGGGTCGACTCGTGGACTGGCTGGGCACACGCAAGGGCTTCTCGGTTGCGGTCCTGATCTGGAGCGCGGCTGCGATGGCCCATGCTGGAGCGCGATCTGTATTTCAGTTCTCGATGGTCCGTTTCGTACTCGGCTTAGGCGAGTCGGGGAACTTCCCGGCGTCGATCAAGACGATCGCCGAATGGTTCCCCAAGAAAGAACGTGCACTGGCAACTGGCCTTTTCAATTCCGGAACGAACATCGGCGCCATTGTCACTCCACTGATTATTCCGTGGATCACGTACCGCTTCGGCTGGCAAATGGCGTTCATCGGTACTGGTGCGCTGGGCTTGATCTGGGTGATTGCCTGGTGGGGGCTATATCGCCCACCTGAGCAGGATCGCCACCTATCCCCGGAAGAACTTGCGTACATCCGGAGTGATCCGCAGGAAACGGAACCCGCCAAGATTCCCTTGCGAGACATTGTGGGGCATCGGCAAACCTGGGCCATCGCCACAGGGCGGTTCTTCACCGATCCCATCTGGTACATCTACCTGTTCTGGGTGCCGGATTTTCTCAGCCGCCGCTTCGGCCTCGATCTGCGGGCGATGGCCGTGCCCCTGTTCGTGATCTACTCAGGAGCAACCGTGGGCAGCATCAGCGGAGGCTGGCTCTCGTCGTCGCTTCTTCGGCATGGATGGACGCTGAACAAAAGCCGCAAGACTGCGCTGCTGGTGAGCGCGTTGGCTGTGGTACCAGTCGTGTTCGCTGCCAGAACGTCGAATCTCTGGCTTGCGGTTGCATTGGTGGCGATCGCTGCGGGGGCACACCAGGGGTGGTCGGCGAACATGTACACGCTGGCCTCTGACATGTTCCCGCGCACCGCCGTCGGTAGCGTCGTAGGATTCGCCAGCATGGCCGGATCGGTGGGCGCCATGTTCGCCGCCAAAGCCGTAGGATACATCCTGCAGTGGACCGGATCATACGTGTCCGTGTTCATGATCGCGGGCTCCGCGTATCTCGTCGCTTTTATCCTGGTGCAGGGGTTGGCCCCGACGATCAAGCCGGTCGCACTCGATACCCTTTAGCCCGCTATTGATTCACGCCGCTAGCCAGGAATCCGCCGTCGACGACCAGGACTTCCCCGTTCACGTAGCTCGCCGCATCCGACGCGAGGAAAATCGCGGCACCGCAAAGCTCGTTCACATCGCCAAATCGCTTCATGGGAATGCGCATGAGAAGCTCGCGGCCGCGGGCTGTGCCTTCCAATAAACTCCGGTTCAGCTCCGTGGGAAACACCCCTGGAGCGATCGCATTCACGCATACGCCGCGGGCTCCCCACTCCACCGCCAGCGATTTGGTCAACGACGCGACAGCGGCCTTGCTGGCCGAATACGCCGCTACTTCATGGAGCGCAACAAAGCTGGTCAACGAAGCGATGTTGACGATGCGTCCGTAGCCGCGCTGCAACATGTGCCGGCCGAAGACCTGCGCAGCGCGCAGCGTTCCGGTGAGGTTGGTCTCGAGGATGGCGTCCCAGTCTGACTCCGGGAAATCGAGCGTCGGTGCTCTTTTGGTACGGCCAGCGCAGTTGACGAGAATGTCCACCTTGCCGAATGCGTCGATCGCCGCGGCGAGAACCTGTTCGAGGCTGTTGCGGTCCAGCACATCCGAGGTACAGCGTAACGATCGTCTCCCCAACGACTCGATCTCCGACGCTGTCTGCGCAACCAGATCGCTACGCCGCGAGGTGGGGATGACGTCGGCACCCGCCTCGGCAAGTCCCAGTGCGAGCGCGTGTCCGATGCCACTGGTTCCGCCAATTACAACGGCGGCTCTTCCGGATAGATCAAGGCTCTTGTGTGACATGCCTATTTTGTTCCTATCTAGATATAGTCATTCCAATCCTCTGAATCATATCCAATCCGGCCGGCGAAACATGGTTTCGCCCCGGCATCGTCGCTGCTCGCCTCGACAATCGAACATAAGACAGTTATAACTAACAACCAACTCCCTTCGAGGTTGCTGCGCATGCGTCGTTGTGTCGTCTTCGTGCTGGTACTTGTTTCGGCTCTGTGCACATTCGCGCAAACCAAGCGCATGATCACCGACAAGGACCTGTTTCGCTTCCAATGGATTGGCGACCCTCAGGTTTCTTCGGACGGCTCGCATGTCGTCTTCGTGCGCGTGACCGTCAACGAGAAGAAAGACAATTACGACACCGCGATCTGGATGATTTCGACCGCGGGTTCCGGCAGTCTCGTTCGCCTGACGAATGGCAAGCATGATGCGGAGCCGCGTTGGTCGCCCGACGGCAAGTGGATCGCGTTTGTACGTGGGAGCGGCGAGCCGCCCAAGGATGGTAAGCCTCCGGCATCTCAACTCGCGCTGATTTCCATGGCTGGCGGCGAAGCCTTCGTAATCACGGATCTACCCCGTACCGTTGGCAATCCAGTGTGGTCACCCGATGGAAAGCACATCGCTCTTCTGTGCGACGCGAACGCCGACGATCTGGCGAAGAAGCAAAAGAAAGACGCGGCTGGCGAGAGTGAACACGAGAGCGACGTGAAGGTGATCACGCGCGCAGTGTACCGCTTCAACGGGCAAGGTTATCTTGACCCCAAACACCACAGACACATCTGGATCATTGACGTGCCTGCGTCCGGCGATGCCAAGGCCACGCCAAAGCAGCTCACCCAAGGAAACTTCGACGAGGACGAGCCGACGTTTACTCCCGACAGCAGCCGCATCATCTTCCACACCAACCACGCGGTCGAACCGTATTACGAACTGACGACCAGCGAGATCATGTCCGTTCCCACGGCAGGAGGTGCAGTCGAATCGCTGGCAAAGGTGAAACTCGGCGGACTGCTAGGGGGCCTCAGCGGCATGACGCTGTCGCCGGATGGAAAGCGCATTGCGTTTATCGGTGCAGCCCAAGAACCAGTGCGATCGTATTCCCAACCCGACATGTGGGTGCTCGATTTGCAAGCAGGAGCAGCTCCGAAAAACCTCACGGCTGATTACGACTACGACATGAACAGTGGCGTGGGAGGCGACAATCGTGCACCGCGGGCCCCGGGCCGACTGTCTCCAACGTGGAGCAAGGATGGCTCGCACCTGCTGGATGTCGTCGCAAAACAGGGGCGGGCGATTTTGGTCTCCGTCGATGCGAGCACCGGAAAAGTGCAGGAGCTTTCGCGCGGCGACCAGGCTGTCGAGCAGTTTACGGCTTCTGACGATGGCAAAGTCGTCGTGATGAACGTGTCTACTCCGACTCTGATCGACGAGTTATTCGTGCTAAACGCTGATGGATCGCAGAAGCAGATCACAAATATAAACGGAGCTTTATTCTCAGAGCTGAACCTGACTGAGCCAGAGGAAATCTGGTACACCAGCTTCGATGGCAGGAAGATTCAGGCATGGGTGCAGAAGCCGCCCGACTTCGATCCAGCGAAAAAGTACCCGTTGATCCTGAACATTCACGGCGGACCTCACTCGGCGTATGGCTGGGTCTTCGATCACGAGTTTCAGTGGATGGCGGCCAAGGGCTACGTCGTGCTATATCCCAACCCACGCGGCAGCACCTGCTATGGACAGGAGTTCGGCAATATCATTCAGTACAAGTATCCCGGCGACGACTACAAAGACCTCATGATTGGCGTCGATGAAGTGCTGAAGCGCGGCTACGTCGACGCGGCCAAGCTGGGCGTAACCGGCGGCAGCGGCGGCGGATTGCTCACCGATTGGACCGTCACCCAGACACATCGCTTCCACGCTGCGGTCTCACAGCGCGATATCGCCGACTGGACCTCGTGGTGGTACACAGCGGACTTCAGCTTGTTCCAGCCAAACTGGTTCAAGGCGCCGCCCTTCGACGACCCCCAGGACTACATCAAGCGCTCGCCCATCACCTATATCAAGAATGTCGACACTCCGATGATGTTCATCCTCGGCGATGTCGATTGGCGAACGCCTCCCGGGAGCGGTGGCGAACAGATGTTTCGCGCGCTCAAGTTCATGCATAAGCCAACCGTCATGGTTCACTTCCCCGGCGAGTCCCACGAGCTCTCGCGCTCGGGGCAACCGTGGCACCGGGTCGAGCGCCTCGATCACATCGTTGGCTGGTTCGACAAATGGCTGATGGGAATTCCGAACCCCGAGTACAACATGCCTTCAGAGGCGACTAGCGCGACGCCAGCGAAACCGGCGACAGAATAGGGGACTATAACGGGCTTATCGGCACGACTGAAGTCGTGCCCAGATACGAAGCGGCTCAAATACGAGTTTTTTGCAGCCTGCTGGAGTCTGAACACAGGCGGGCTTCTCAACGGGCACGCAGCAGCACTTCCCGCAGCCGGAGATGGCGTTGCAGCAGATGGAGATAATATGTCTCGCTGGGGCCGGCTTTGGCACGAATGATTGCCAGGAGCAATCGTTTTTCAGCGCTGGTCCATCGCGTCAACCCCGGCGTCAGTGCCAGAGCAACGGCAAAGTTGCTGAATGCCGATTGTTCGCGGGCCGAGTAAGTGCCGGTATTGACCTCCATGATCTTCGACAGCCGCGAGGTCGTCGCGCGCCGCATTTTGCCTGCATCGCCGCCATACTCGTCAGCCATTTTGCGCTGAACGGCCAGCCCCAGTGTTCGCGTGGAGAACGAATCCCACCGACCGATGGGCGAATCGCCCAACTCGAAGAACATATGCCCCTGAGCCAGCCTGCGCAGGGTTCGAGGCGATGTCCGGTGTCCAATGTCGCTCGCCATTTTCTTCTCTTCCCTCTCGGTAATCGCAAGTAAATCGGGACGGCCAGGCCGGAATCCCAGCTTTCTGTAGAACCAAAATGCGCCCGACTGGATCGCCTCCTCGTTGTCCTGGCCGATTTGGTAGGGATACACCGAAATGCACGTTACCCCCGCCAGCTGGTGCAGCAGGTGCAGCACCTTCGAATAAATCCACGCCGTCTCGCCTTCGCGAAATGCGTAAAACGTGTTGAAGCCGACCTCAATCCATTCGAAGAGTCCGATGGCCTCGAAGTAATTGATCGGCACCCCATTCTTCAGCGTGAACCCGGCATAGTAGGCACGCAGCGGAAGTCGCCACTCGGCATCCAGTCCCCAGATAAACAACTGCACGCCTCGGCCCACATTCGCTTCGAATACATAGTTCGGATCGCCGTGGGTGGAACCATGCAGTTCGCGATAGCGGACGGCAAGCGCATCCCGCGCCATGTCGATGATTCGTTCGCCGTTAATTTTGCTCAACCTTCGCAACTTGAGCGGAGACGAGACCATCTCCTCGGCAAGTGACACTTGTTTTCGCTGGAGCAGCGGACCGTCGTGTAAGAAGAATCGCGACACGGGACGGCGAGCGAGTGTGCGGCTTGCAGACGAACCGCTCAGATCCCAGGCGAGGTTGACACCCAAGGCATCATACAAACTAGTGCGATCGAGCCGGGAAACAGCAAGTTGCTCGAAACTGCGCAGAAGCCACCGCAGCGCGTTTTTGTCGTCTCCCGCCGCGGCTTTCATCCACTTGAGATACGGGGTGTCTGCCTCGACGGACGAGTCGTCGTCCAACAATGGCATGCAATTCGGAAGAATGGTGGCCAAGTTCCGGTAGTGTTCATCGACGTTCCATTCGGCGTGAATGGCCCGCCCATGACGTTCCTCCAGCCAGCGCGCCAATTCATACGTCCAGGTGTTCGTCACGGTGGTGCCAGCAATGCCGGAAACCGATTCATCGTCAAGCGCATCTGCAGCAGACGGAGAGTCAACGAACTTGGCGACCTGACATTCGAGGGCAGTGAGTAGTTGGTCGGCCAGTTCGACAACCTTGGCGCTCTGGGGGAAGGCGCGAAGAAAGAGCAGCGTGTCGTGGAATTGGATGAGGGACCCGCTATCAGAAGGCTTCGCGCCGTTCAGGTCAGCCAACAGGCGTTCGCATTTTTCGGCACACCCCGCCCCATAACAATGCTTCATGGGCTCAAGTTGCTCTAATTGGATAGCGTGTCGATTCGACAATGTTAGTGCCTCCAGAAAATTTCGGCGAGTAGCCCGCCAGTGTATCGTGAGCAACTACGGACGCAATGGGTCGAGCCATCATTTGTCCTCACAGGTGGCTTTTTAAGTGCGTTTCTGGCATTTTGGGGACAAGTTCAAGGGATTCAACCCGGCTGCCGATGGGAAGTACAGCCATGTCCAATCCCGCTGAATCCGGCTTACGCAGAATCCAGCTTCCTATAGCGCCGGACCGCAGGAAACAAGATCGTGTCATAACCCGCATGCCGATGCGCATTCTCAGCGTGGACGGCAATCCGGTGTTTTATCTCGCTGTATGCACCAACTTGAGTCGTGGAGGTATCGGCTTCCTGGCAACCGACCGCCTGGAAGTTGGAAAGGTCATCGAGTTCGAGTTCGTACAAGTGATCGATGAGGCCGTCCGGTACTGGGTCAAAATCCTATTTCGCGATGACAACCGGTATGGGGGTTATTACGTCAACGACGACGGCACGGATATCCGGCCCGCAAACTGAGGGCTTTCCTATTTTGGGTGGAGCGATTTTCGGAGTTATTCAACCCCGGCAAAGATCGCTCGACGCCCATCCCTATGGCTGCCATCCTCCGCCTAAAGCCTGATACAACCGGGCATAGTTTTGCAACTCTGCAAACCACGCCTGGGACAGGCTCAACGCAGAAGTGAAGTACTGCTGTTCGTAATACTGCACCTCGAGGAAGCTGGTGACGCCTCCCTGGAAACGCACATTGGCAAGGCGCGCCATTTCTCTATAGGAATCCGTCTGTTCCTGGATCTTCATTCGATAAAGCCGGGACTGGTTGAAACCCACGAGACTGTTGGACACCTCTCCGAACGCCTGCTGCACCGTCTGCTTGTAAAGGAGTTCGGCTTCATCGCGTTGCGCCCAAGCCAGTCGGTAGCCACTCCTGATTCTGCCTCCCTCGAATATCGGTTGGACAGCTTGTCCACCAATGGCCCAAAAGGTCGCGGGGCCTTGCAGAAAACTGGTAATAGCCGTGCTTTGCGCACCGAAAGCGGCGGTCAGCGATATCTGCGGGAAGAACGCCGCCTTGGCCACACCGACGTTGGCATTGGCCGCCACCAGGTTCTGTTCAGCGCGAAGTACATCTGGCCGGCGTTGCAGAAGTGCGGAAGGCAGTCCAGCCGGCACCTCAGGCGGATGAGGCTGCTGCATCACGCTCAAGCCGCGCGCAATCGGTCCGGGATTTCTTCCCAGCAAAATGCTGATATTGTTCTCGGTCTGCTCGATGGCCTGCTGCGTGGTAATGACCTGCGCTTCGGCCTGTTGCACTAGAGCCTGCGCCTGATAGACGTCGGTGACGGGACTCTCGCCGCCTTTGAACTTGATCTGATTCAGCTTCAGGATCTCTCTGTCAGCTTCGACCGTCTTTTTGGAGAAATCGAGTTGCTCGTCGTACTGACGCAACAGAAAATAGTCGGTGGCGACGGACGTGATCAGCGAGGTTTGCACTACGCTTTGGCCGTACTGCGTTGCCAACAGAGTGGCGCGCGCAGCCTCGGTCGCACGACGGTACTGGCCCCAGAAGTCAACAATGTAATTGAGCGACAGACCCAAGGTGTCGAACGTAGGTGCGCCCGGAAAGAGCGCGCTGCGTTGATTCTGTACTGCCCCTGAACCGCTGAGACTCGGGAACTGGTCTGCCCGCGTGATTCCCAGGTTGGCGTTGGCCTGCAACACACGAGTTGCAGCAATGCGGACGTCGTAGTTATTGGTCAGCGCTTCCTTGATCAGGCCTTGAAGTACTTCATCCTGGAAAACGCCGGCCCACTGCATGTCCCCAAAGGGCTGCCCGGGGGGTTGAGTCGAGGCGTCAGGCGCAACGCCTCGGTACTGGTCAGGAACCGTAACTGCGGGCCGCTTGTAGTTTGGCCCAACCTTGCAAGCGCAGACCGTGAGCAACAATATGATGGCAGCAGATGTTCTGATGCTAGTCATGTGAAGCTCCTTGCGGGCCCGCCATCTGTCCTTCTGTTCCTCCTGGTGGCGTCTCCTTCTTGCCGCCGCCAATCCAATGACCGAAACGCTCGACCACGTCGAAGCTCACCGGGATGAAGAAAATAGCCAGGAAAGAAGCCGCCAGCATGCCGCCGATCACCACCGTCCCCAACACCTGTCGTGATATTCCGCCGGCGCCGGTTGCCGTCCACAACGGCACGCACCCGAGGATGAATGCGAACGACGTCATCAAGATCGGACGCAACCTCAGTTTGGCGCCGGTCAGAGCCGCGTCCATCAGGTTCGCGCCCTTGTCGTATTCCATTTTGGCGAACTCGACGATCAGGATGGCATTCTTCGCGGACAGGCCGATCAACATGACCAATCCAATCTGGGCATATACGTTATTGTCGAGTCGCCGGAAATAAAGCGCAACGAATGCACCGAACACGGCGATGGGCACGCCGAGAAGCACGCTGAACGGAAGTGTCCAGCTCTCATACTGAGCCGCCATGATGAGGAACACGATGAAAAACGCCAAGCCGAAGATCGTCGCCGGTGACACGCCCCGCGCTGCCTTCACCTCCTGATACGACATTCCCATGAAGTCATAGCCCATCTGGGTCGGCATCGACTTCTTGAATACGTCTTCCAGCGCGGCGATGGCCTGCGCTGAACTGTATCCGGGCGCAGCCGCAGCATTGATCTGCACGCAATTGAACAGGTTATAGCGCATCACGAATTCCGCTCCGCTGCGCGGATAAACGCTGGTCAGTGTGCTCAATGGGACCATCTCGTTCGCAGCGTTTCTGACGTAGAACTTTCCCAGGTTTTCCGCCTTGGTGCGGAAGTCGCCATCGGCTTGCACGTACACCTGCCATTGCAGTCCAAAGCGGTTGAAGAAATTCACCAGGGACCCACCCATGAAAGTCTGCACTGTCTCGTAGAGATTGCTCAGTTGGATCTGCTGGGTCATCGCCTTGGCGTTGTCCACCTTTACTCCAACCTGGGGAACGCCGAACAGCGCAGTGGTCATGACGCCGGAAAGCTCCGGCCGTTTGCGGGCCTCTGCCATGAAAACCTGTGTCTGCTTTCCCAGGAAGTCGATGCCGCTGCCCGATGGATCTTCAAGGACGAATGTCACTCCACCGGATGTGCCCACACCTGGAATCGCTGGGGGCGGAAACGAGAATGCAAGTCCGGATGGAACCTTGGAGAGGGCGCGCTGCAGGTGCGCCTTAACTCCTTCGTAACTAGTCTCCGGGGTCTTGCGTTCTTCCCACGGTTTGAGGGAGACAAAGAAGAACGAACTGTAAGTTGCGTTAACGCCGCTCAACATGCTGTAACCCATGACCGAGCTGACCTTGTCGACCCCAGGCGTTTCCAGGATTGCCTTCTCCACCTCTCTGGCGGCTTCCGAGGAACGTTGCAGTGACGCCCCATCGGGCAACTGCAGGCCAGCGTAGAGGTAACCCTGGTCTTCGTCAGGCAGGAAGCTCCCCGGCACTCTCTTGCCGAAGAAGCCGGCTGCGGCGGCCACCAAGGCAAGCAGCAGAAAGGCAAATCCGGCCTTGTGGATCAGGTGTTTGCACCAATTCACGTAACCGTCGGTAGCGCTGCCGAACACCCGGTTGAACCACTTGAAGAAGGCTCCTAACGGCCCGCGAGATGCTTTCTTAGGCTTCAGCAGCATCGCAGAGAGTGCTGGACTCAGAGTCAGCGCATTGAAGGCGGAGAACAGGACGGATATCGCAATGGTAACGGCGAACTGCTTGTAGAGTTGCCCAGTAATGCCGGGCACGAAAGCGGTGGGAATAAAGACCGCGGCAAGAATGAGAGCGATGGCGATAACAGGCCCGGATACTTCTTCCATGGCCCTCACGGTCGCGTCGTGCGGTGTCATGCCGTGCTCGATGTGGTGCTCCACCGCTTCCACCACGACGATGGCATCGTCCACAACCAGACCGATTGCCAGCACGAGTCCGAAAAGCGACAGCGTATTGATCGAGAAACCGAGTGCCGGAAACACTACAAACGTTCCGATGAGCGAAACCGGAACCGCCAGCAAAGGGATCAGCGTGGCGCGCCAGCCCTGAAGAAAGATGAAAACCACGAGAATGACGAGTACCAGGGCCTCGCCCAAGGTCTTGTAAATCTCGCGAATACCCTCACTGACGGCGAGAGTGGTATCCAACGCGACATCATAGTCAAGTCCCTGTGGGAAGCGCCCTTTCGCTTCCTGCATCATCTTGAGGACGCTGCCGCGAGTTGCAATAGCATTGCTGCCAGGAGTGAGATAAAGTGCGATCAGGGCCGCCGGTTGGGCGGCCTTCGCCGGCTTTCCTTCTTCGGGCGCTAATCCCATTCGGGCGTTAAACGAATAGTATTGCGATCCCATTTCCACCCGCGCCACGTCCTTCAGACGCAAGATGGATCCGTCAGCCTGGGCGCGGACAACAATCTGGTCAAAGTCGGCAGCAGTAGGCAGTCGTCCCGGGGCCCGCACATTGTAGGTGAATTGTTGTCCCTGTGGAACCGGCTCTCCGCCAATCTGCCCTGCAGGGTTGACCCTGTTCTGGGCCTTGACGGCGTTCGTGATGTCCGACACGGTCACGCCAAGGTTCGCCAACTTGTCAGGATTCACCCAAATTCGCATCGCGTACGGCCCGGCGCCGAAGATCTGGACCTGTGAAACACCGGAGATACGGGTCAGCGCATACTGCAAATTGATGGTGGCGTAGTTGGCCAGGAAAATATTGTCGTACACGCCGCTGGGAGAATACAGGTCGAGCAACATGAAAGGCGCCGTCGTGCCTGGCTGCACGATAACTCCCTGCTGGGTCACCTCAGCAGGCAACTGCGAGTTGGCCTGCCCGCTCCGCATTTGCGCCAGAATCTGATCGGTATTGATATCGGTTCCAAGTTGGAAATCCACGTACAGCGTCATGCCGCCGCCCGAACTGGCGCTCAGGGAGTACATGTAATTCATGCCGCTGACACCCGACATCTGCTGCTCGATCGGAGTTGCCACCGATTCCGCAATGGTTGTGGCATCAGCCCCGGGGTACGTGGCCTTCACCTGGATCATCGGATCGGCAATATTGGGGAACTGCGCCGTGGGCAGGCTAAGCACGGAAACCACGCCGACCAAGACCATCAGGATCGAGATGACGATGGCCACAATGGGCCGATTGATAAAGAATTTCGACATGGTTAGTTGCTCCCCGCCGCGGACGCTTCCGCCACGTAGGGCTTGGGACTGACCGGAATTCCACCTTCTTTCATCAGTTGGGGAGCAGCAGCAGCAGCTTGCTGTATCTTCAGAATGCCTTCGACCACCACCTTCTCACCGGGCTTCAAGCCCTCCGTGATGATCCAGTTCTTGCCAACCCTGTCGCCTACCTTCACCGGCCGGAACGTGGCCTTATTGTCGGGCGACACCACCAGAACCTGGTACAGCGACTGCACTTCCATCACTGCCGCTTGCGGAATCAGCAGAGCATTCTGGTTGTCGGAGGTCTGAATGCGCACTTGTCCAAAGCCACCGGGGCGAAGGATGGCGTCCGGGTTTGGAAATTCGGCGGTGAACTGAATGGTTCCCGTGCCGGTCGAAACTTGCCGATTCACCTGGATGATCTGCCCGCCGTGGGGATACTCCTCCCCGTTGGCCTGGATGTAGCGCACCGGCACATCGCCCCGTTTTCCGCTACGAAGGAGTTTAGAAATAGCCGCCGCATTACCCAGATAGCTACTCTCGCTGATGTTGAAGTACACCCAGATTGGGTTTACCTGCGAGACCGTAGCCATCTTGGACGTGGGTCCCACCAGATCACCAATCTGGGATTTGGCATCGCCAGCGATGCCATCAATCGGCGAATAGACCTTTGTCCAGGCGAGGTTCAACTTGGCGTTGTCCAGGTTCGCCTTAGCGGCGTCGACCTGCGCCTTCCGTGCCGACTGGGATGACAAATCGGTATCCAGCTGCTTTTGCGGAATGGCGTTCTGCGCCGCCAGCGGCGTATCGCGCGCCACGTTGTTGTCCGCCTCAGAAAGGCCTGCCAGCGCTACCTCGACTTGGGCCTGCGCTTGTTCGAGCGCGGCCTGATATTGCCGCGGGTCGAGTTCAAATAGAAGCTCGCCCTTCTTGACGAAGTAGCCATTCACGTAATTCTGCTTCAGCAGGTAGCCCTGCACTTTCGGCGTAATGTCGGCGTTCACTGGACCGTTGAGCTGCGCGACCCACTCCTGAAAGATGGGGACGTTTTGCTGCATGACCTCGGACACCAGGACTTCCGGAGGACCCGCTTGCGGCTTCTCCTCCTTCTTTTCGCAACCGATCATGACCAAGAGGCTCAGCAAAATAACACTTAGGAAGGTCGTCCGACGCAATAACCGCAAGCGCCTTGAGACCGATTTTTGGCATAACATTGCGTTTTCCTCGTATAGGTCAGCAAAGTAAAACTCAGATCCAGATTGCATTGGACACACTCCTAGGCGCAATCGAGCGGCGTTCCTGAAAAGAATTTGTTAGAACGTAGAAGTATACCCTCAGGACCCAGCAACCGATCAGTCGCAACACAGTGGAAGCGGCTGCCCTGCCCTAACCGTTCTAAAGCCGTGCATGGTTTTCGACAACTAGGGAAATCCCTAGGGAGTGATCCGACGACCGCTGCTGCCAATCCCTGCGAATTGGAACGCGGCTCCGCCCTGCAGTTCGGAACCCACAACTGCATATAACTGACGTCTCGCGAGTGTGACCTGGAGAGCGCAAGAATATAGGACTTCTATATTTTGTCTACGGGCGTCTAGGCGTACAGACTGGCCTGGGAAAGATGAACGGCGACAGTTGGAGTCCGTTCGATCCAGATCCGGCAACAACCAATCAGACGTCAGAATGAGGCTGGTATTGCCAGCATTCAGCGGGTGGACGTGTTCGGGGAATCTTATGCCAGATTTTCTTACTTTCCCCTTGTTTAGAGACCTGGACCGATCAATTTCGAACCGTTGCGGCCGCTGTGGAGAGGTTGCGTTCGCCCGATGCGTACAGATACCGGTCAACGCAGGCGGCCGCCTTGCGTCCTTCGGAAATTGCCCACACTACAAGAGACTGGCCGCGCCGCATATCGCCTGCGGCAAACACGCCGGGGATCGAGGTCATGTACTGATCATCGGTTGCGACGTTGCCCTTGCCATCCAGGGTCGTGCCCAGTCGTTCAATCATTCCGTTACGCACCGGTCCGACAAAGCCCATGGCCAGCAATACCAGTTCTGTCTCAATAACGAACTCGCTCCCGGCGATCGGTTCGAAGCGTGGGGGCGGCCCAACACGCACCGCATGCAACTGCTTCACGCGGCCCTGGTCGTCGCCTGTGAACTTTTCGGTTGAGATGCTCCAATCGCGTAATCCGCCCTCTTCGTGCGAACTCTCGGTGCGAAGCTGGAGCGGCCAGAGCGGCCATGGAGTCTGCGGAGAGCGCTGCTCCGGCGGCATCGGGAACAACTCGAACTGATGCACGGATCGTGCTTTCTGACGATGACTCGTGCCCAGGCAGTCGGCGCCGGTATCGCCACCGCCGATGATCACCACGCGCTTCCCGGTGGCGAGAATGTCTGCCGAAGCTTCCAGCGTGTCGCCTTCACAGCGACGATTCTGCTGGGGAAGAAATTCCATAGCGAAATGAATGCCCTTCAGTTCGCGTCCCGGGATGGGGAGGTCACGCGGCTGCTCCGCACCTCCGGCGAGGAGGATGGCGTCAAAGGTTGACTGCAGTTCTTCGACCGTAACACTGACGCCAACATGCGCGTTGGTGACGAAGCGCACGCCTTCGGCAATCATCTGCTCGATGCGTCGGTCGATGAGATGTTTCTCCAGCTTGAAGTTTGGAATGCCGTAGCGCAGCAGTCCGCCGATTCGGTCAGCTTTCTCGTAAACCACGACTTGGTGTCCAGCCCGGCGCAACTGCTGAGCTGCCGCCAAACCAGACGGACCCGAACCTACGACGGCGACTTTTTTGCCGGTCTCGAGCTCGGGGCGCTGGGGGCGAATCCAGCCCTCTTGAAAGCCGCGCTCGACCACGCTCTTCTCGATTTGCTTGATGGTGACCGCGGGTTCATTGATGGCCAGCACGCATGCGGTCTCACAAGGCGCAGGGCAAATCCGCCCGGTAAATTCCGGGAAGTTGTTGGTGGAATGAAGCCGCCGAACCGCTTCTTGCCACCGGTTGCGATAGACAAGATCGTTCCAGTCAGGAATCAGGTTGTTGACCGGGCATCCGTTGTGACAGAAGGGCACGCCGCAATCCATGCAGCGCGCGGCCTGGGTTTGCAGCTTTTCTTGCGGAAAGTCCTGGTAGATCTCGAACCAGTCGTTCACGCGCTCCGGCGCGGGGCGGCGTTGCGGCAACTCGCGGGTGAATTGCATGAATCCGTTTACTTTACCCATGCTGCACCTGCCCAACGGCTGTGTGGAGAGCGGCCGGAAGCGGAATTACTTCCGCCTCTGCAGCGCGACTCACGCCCAATACACGTTTGTATTCGCGTGGAAACACCTTGACGAAACGACGCAACAGTTCCTCCCAGTTCTGCAGGATCTTCGCGGCCTGCTTGCTGCCGGTCAGCTCGGCGTGGCGCGTGATCAGCCCGCGCAGCAGTTCGAGATCCTGCGCCTCAATGACCGGCTCCAGATCGACCGATCCATGATTACAACGCTTTTCGGCAAAATCACCATTTACATCCAGCACGTAGGCAATCCCTCCGCTCATTCCCGCCGCGAAGTTGCGCCCGGCCGAGCCCAGCACCACAACCACACCGTTGGTCATGTACTCACACCCGTGATCCCCGACTCCTTCTACGACTGCCGTCGCTCCTGAATTGCGAACCGCGAACCGCTCGCCTGCCATTCCGTTGAGGAAAGCCTCTCCACTGGTGGCGCCATACAGCGCCACGTTGCCGATCAGGATGTTTTCTTCCGCGGCGAAGCTTGCATTTCTCGGAGGATAAATCACGATCCGGCCGCCACAGAGCCCTTTGCCAACGTAATCGTTGGCCTCGCCCTCAAGCGTCAGGGCGATGCCCCGGGCGAGAAATGCGCCGAAGCTTTGGCCGGCGGAGCCATTGAAGCTGAAGCCGATGGTGTCGTCGGGCAAGCCATCCGCACCATATCTCCGCGCGACTTCGCCGCTCAACATCGCCCCTACCGTGCGTTGGACGTTTCGAACTGGGAATTGCGCTTTCACCGGCGTACGGTTTTCCAGCGACTCCCGTGCGATCCGTATCAACTCGTAATCCATCGCTTGCTCAAGACCGTGCTCCTGCGGCTGCGTGCAATGGCGCGCAACGTGGCGCGGAATTGCAGGCGCATACAGAATCGAGGACAAGTCGATTCCGCTGGCCTTCCAATGGGTCCTCAATCGTTCGACGTCAATCATGTCCACCCGGCCCACCATCTCGTCAAACTTTCTAAAGCCCATCTCCGCCATGTACTCGCGTACCTGCTCGGCGAGGAAAAAGAAGAAGTTGATGACGTGCTCGGGCTGTCCGTGGAATTTCGCCCGCAGCAACGGGTCCTGGGTCGCAATGCCCACCGGACAGGTGTTCAAGTGGCACTTGCGCATCATGATGCAGCCCAACGCAATCAGCGGAGTCGTGGCGAAGCCGAACTCCTCGGCTCCGAGCAATGCCGCGATCGCGACGTCGCGTCCGGTTTGAAGTTTGCCGTCCGTCTGCACGCGAATACGACTGCGCAGGTCATTGAGCAACAGGACTTGTTGCGTTTCGGCCAGGCCCAACTCCCACGGAATGCCCGCGTGCCGGATCGAGCTAAGCGGCGAGGCACCCGTGCCACCGTTGTCGCCGCTGATCAACACCACGTCAGCATGGGCTTTCGCAACTCCAGCCGCAACCGTACCTACGCCGACTTCCGCTACCAGCTTTACGGAAATGCGAGCACGCGGATTCACGTTCTTCAGGTCGTAGATAAGCTGCGCGAGGTCCTCGATCGAATAGATGTCATGGTGCGGCGGCGGAGAGATCAGCCCAACCCCCGGCACTGAATGCCGCAGACGAGCGATGAATTCATCTACCTTATGGCCGGGAAGTTGACCGCCCTCGCCAGGCTTTGCCCCCTGGGCCATCTTGATCTGCAATTCATCGGCATTGACGAGGTAATGCGCCGTCACCCCGAACCTCGCAGAAGCTACCTGCTTGATCGCGCTGCGGCGAAGATCGCCATTGGGATCCGGGTTGAAGCGCTGCGGGTCTTCTCCGCCTTCGCCGGTATTCGACTTGCCACCAATCCGATTCATCGCAATCGCGAGGGTCTCGTGGGCTTCCTTGCTGATCGAACCAAACGACATTGCACCTGTGGTGAAACGCTTCACGATCTCGCTCGCCGGCTCGACCTCATCCAAAGGCACCGGCGTGTCAGACTTCTTCAGCTTCATGAGCCCACGTAATGTACAGAAGGCCCGGTTCTGCCCGTCAATCAGATCTGTGTACTCTTTGAAAGTCTGTGGGTTGCTCTGCCGTACCGCATGCTGCAGCTTGCTGATGGTCTGCGGATTCAGCAGGTGGTATTCGCCGTTCACCCGGAATTGATACGTGCCTCCAATTGCCAGCGTGGTTTCCGACTCCGTCGTGGCACGAAACGCATGTTCGTGCTTCATGAGCGCCTCGCGCGCCAGCACTCCCAGGCTCACTCCGCCGAGACGGGAAACCGTTCCAGCAAAGTAGGAATCCACGATCTCCTTGTTCAGTCCGATAGCCTCGAAGACCTGTGCCCCGCGATAGCTTTGCAGGGTGGAAATGCCCATCTTGGAAAACGTCTTCAACAGGCCTTTGTTAATGGCCTTGATGAAATTCTTCACCGCGATGGCGGGCGTCACCGCCGCCGGCAAGTCGCCTCGATTTGCCAGGTCCTCCAGCGTCTCAATCGCCAGGTACGGATTCACCGCGCTGGCGCCGTAGCCGATCAGCAACGCGAAGTGCATGACCTCGCGCGGCTCTCCCGATTCGACCAGCAACGCGACCTGGGTGCGGGTTTCTTCCCGCACCAGCAAGTTATGAACGGCCGCCAGTGCCAGCAGGCTGGGGATCGGTGCGTGCTGCCGGTCGATGCCTCGGTCGGAGAGAATCAACAGCGTGTAGCCTGAACGAACCGCCAGCGAGGCCCGCTGGCACAACTCTTCCAGGCCGCGTTTCAGCCCGGCTTCGCCTTCCTCCACTCGGAAAAGCGTGGGCAGCGTAGTGGCGAGTTGGTCACCCCGCGAAATGCGCCGCAATTTCTCCAACTCACGATTGGTCAGGATCGGGTGCGGCATCTTGAGGGTATGGCAGTTCTCAGGCTGCTCATCAAGGATGTTGCGCTCCGTCCCGATGTAGCTGATCAGCGACATCACCATCTCTTCGCGAATGGGGTCGATCGGCGGATTCGTGACCTGCGCGAACAACTGTTTGAAGTAGTTCGCCAGCGGCTGAGGCTTGTCGGACAGGCATGCCAGCGGCGTGTCGGAGCCCATCGAACCAATAGGCTCTTCGCCATTGCTGGCCATCGGCTCCAGGATCATCTTCAGGTCTTCTTCGGAGTATCCAAATGCCCGCTGCCGGCTCACGATGGTCTTGTGATCGAAACCATGGACTCGCGGCGGCTCGGGCAACTGATCGAGCGTGATCTGGTTGTCGTGCAACCACTGCCCGTACGGCTTTCTGTACGAGAGCTGCTGTTTAATTTCCTTGTCGGTTACAATTCGCCCTTCGACCGTGTCCACCAGGAACATCTTTCCCGGCTGCAGGCGTCCCTTCTTCTTCACCTGATCCGCGGGTATCTCTAGCACGCCCGCTTCCGATGCCATGACCACGACCCCATCGTTGGTGAGAACGTAGCGTCCCGGACGTAGCCCGTTGCGATCGAGCACCGCTCCGATGGAGCGTCCGTCGGTGAAGGCGATGGCAGCGGGGCCGTCCCAGGGCTCCATCAGAGAGGCGTGATACTCGTAAAAAGCGCGCTTTTCGGGGCGCATGTGCGGATTCGCGGACCATGCCTCGGGAATCAGCATCGCCATGACGTGTGGCAGCGAGCGTCCGGCCTGGAACAATAACTCGACGGTGTTGTCGAGACTGGCGGAATCACTTCCTCCGGGAGCAATGACCGGGAACAACTTCTTGATGTCTTCGCCGAATAGAGGAGAAGCGAGAATGGACTGCCGCGCCAGCATCCAGTTGACGTTACCCCGCAGCGTGTTGATTTCGCCGTTATGTGCGATGTAGCGGTAAGGATGCGCAAGCTGCCAACTGGGAAACGTGTTGGTCGAGAAACGCTGATGCACGAGGCACAACGCGCTACTTACGTCAGGGTCGGCCAGTTCGGCATAGAAGCTGGCCAATTGCGTCGCCAGCAGAAGTCCCTTGTACACGATCGTCCGGCAGGAGAGCGATGGTACATAGAACATCTCCTTGTCTTCGATCTCCGAGTTCGCGATTTCCAGTTCGGCCCTTTTGCGTACGACGTACAACTTGCGCTCGAACACGTCTTCCAGCATTCCGGGAGCCCGGCCTATGAAGATCTGCTCGATGTAAGGCTGCGAGTGTCTTGCCACACGGCCGATCGCATCGCCTTCGACTGGCGTATCGCGCCAGCCCAAAACGGTCAGGCCCTCTTCACGCGCAATACGCTCCAGGATGCCCTCGCATTGCAGGCGTTGATATTTCTCCACCGGCAGAAAGACCATGCCAACACCGTATTCGCCGGGGTAGGGCAGCGAAAATCCCAGGCTTGAGCACTCGCGGACGAAAAACTTGTGCGGAATCTGGATCAGCAGACCTGCGCCGTCGCCGGTTTCAGGATCGCATCCGCAGGCGCCACGATGGGCGAGATTCACCAGTACCTGGATGCCCTTCATGACGATGTCGTGGCTCTTGTCGCCTCGCACACTAGCCACAAAGCCAATGCCGCAGGCGTCATGCTCGTTGCGCCTATCGTACAAGCCCTGCGCCATGGGCAAAGTCTGTGGCCGATACTGGTTGTGGTTTCCCTTCGGCATCCGTACTCCCCGTTAATTCGTTATCCGTGACTGTGAAACACGAAACCCGCCTGAGGTTTCGGCGGGTTCTTTAGCTTCTGATGATTGCGTCTCTTAATGGTTCATCGTCACCAAAGATCCCGGTCTGGAGTGGCCTGCGGCCATCTCCGAGCCCTTAGACTTGGAATCTTCCTCTTCGGTTTCATTATCCACATACTATAAATCCCGGGAGGGAGTGGAGCACGTTATTTTTTCTTTTGCCGGGCTCTTATCATTCGTCATGATCCGGCCCGTCTGCAGTTTCAATAACTTGCGACCTCGAAGGTCGGGGATTCTGATCGAGGGTTTCGTCATCTGGAAGAACTCGATCCGCCCCGGTCGCACTACGCCGTTCGTAACTTGGCACGCTTGATCAGGAAGTTCGTCTCGAAAAACCGTCTAATCTCTACTTTACCCGGATCACGGCCAGACCATTCATCGGCATATCGAGTGTCAGGCTGCCGTTTCTGAGGCGCTGCTGTTCGGGGGCGGGAAGCTTCGACTCCTGCTGTAGCTCTCGAATCTGCGGCTGAGTGGGATAACGAGGCTTGGCCAACTTTTCGTAGAGGGCGAGGGTATCGCCATGCTGTTCGTCGACGCGACTGATGGAAGCCGTCGCTCCCGGGCGGATTCCTTTGAAGTCGAGCCGCACTCTTCGAGGTGCTCCCTTGTCGCCGGGATTCACCAGGTTCCAGGTTGCGACTACGAGCGACCCGTCTTTCGCCTTTGTCACCAGCACATCGCGACTGCTGTTTTCGATCCTCTGGTCGCCCAGGGAATGCAGTACTTCGAAAGCATAGAACACTGGTTTCGGAATTCCGCCTGCTGCGATTAGTCCGAAACCACCGTAAAACGGCAGCTTTACCACGCCTTGTTCCTCGAAGACATCGGACAAAGCCCAGTAGGACATGGCTTGCGTCAGTCCATCGCACTGGCTGATGGTCGTCGCCATGTAGGGTCCCATGTAGATGGAGTCGGTGACTTCAACGCGATTGTCATAGACGGCGTTAAACTCGCTCCATATCAGCGGCATATCGGGACGTGGCGAAGTCTTGATCTGGTCGTGCACCTTCTTCACCGCACGGCAGACCATTTGATCGCGCGGAATATCTTCATTTGTCTTGAACACGTCACTGGCTTTGTCGTTGCCATAGACGTGGGATGAAACGAAGTCGAGCGGGACATTGTTCCTGGCTGAGTGCCGGATCATGGTATCGACCCACGCCGCTTGGGCGGTTGACGGTCCGCCAACACGTAGTCGGTTGCTCACCGCTTTGAGGTCGCGGGCGGTATGGTCGTATAGCTCGAAGTACGTCTCCTGTGCAGGGACGCCCGTCCAGAAATCGATGTTCGGTTCGTTCCATACTTCGAAGTACCACAACGCGACTTCATCGATCCCATAGCGCTCAACCAGATGCTTGGCGAACTGCGTTACCAGGCTGTCCCACTTGGCGTAATCCCTGGGCGGGGCGACGTTTTGCTTGTACCAGAACGCGTGCAGGTCCGGGCGCGCGGCGAGTTTTCGCGGCATGAAACTGATCTCGACGAATGGCTTCACACCATTGGCCAGCAGCCCATCGTAGATCTGGTCGACGTAGGAAAAGTTGTAGATCGGACGGCCCTCGTTGTCTTCGTCGTAGACTCCCACTTCATCGTGAAAGATGGCATGGAAGCGCACATACTGGAGGCCCGTAATATGCTTCACCGCGCGCAGATCGCTACGCCAGGAGTCGCGAAGCGTGAGGATGGCGCGGCCTGATCCGAACATCTGCTCCCAGTAATGGGGAAACGGATGCGACGGCGCGGCCGTGTCGATCGAGATGATTTCGGTGGGAACCTGCGCTGCAAGGGGAAGGGCGCAGAGCAGCAAGACTACCAACGACGGTAAAGTGTTTCGCCTTACATGCATGGCTTTCTCCAGATCTGGATGGCGCAGGGTTACAAGAGCCTTACTACACCTAGCCGACAGCCGCTTGCGCGTAAGGTCGAAACCCCACGGCATTCATCGCGTGTTGTGCCTCGGGATTCTTCATGAACGTCTTCCAAATGAAACCAGTTCGATAGTTTTCTGCCATCAGCATCGTGATCCCCTGATCGATGCCGACTACATCGGGGTCAGTCCAGCCGGTGAGGGGATTGAAGGCGTCTACAAAGCCGTATTTCTTCCACGCCCGACGGCCGTACTGCCGGTGAAGATGGTTAAGACAGGCGAGCGTGTCTTTGGGAAGAAACGGAATTGAGCCTCCGGCGGCACAAGGCACAACGCTACCATCGATTTCTCCAATCTCCGGCGGCCCTCCCCAGATCTGATAACCGGCTCTGGAATCGGAGGCGGTGATACCCCACGTGTTCTCGTCGTAATCCGGAAATCGACCGTGAAGTGAAATGCAGAAGCGCTTGTGAACGTAGGTTGCGGTCGACGAATTCACGAAGTAATCGGCGTATTGATCACGCTGATAGCGGAAATCGAACCAGGCTTGTGAATACTGATGCACAAATAGCGGGTCTGCGCCGCCGATGTACGTGTAACCTTCAAACTTCTCGACGGGCCGGGTAACCTCGTTCCACGATGAAGGGCTTATGTGGTAGATCGGCGCCGCGATGGCCAATAGGTACATCATCATGAGTTCGCAATAGCTGTCCCAGCGTGCGCCAAAAAACTTGTGCTCCGGGGTCCATGCTTTAGCGAGCGTCTTACCGTCGTTCAGCATCCAGCGCCAGTTGATCCGTTTGTAGATGGTTCCGGCCAGATTTGAGATGACCGGATCGCGGAAGTATTCGCGCGCCGTCAGCACGCCGCATAGCAGGATGGTCGTATCGATTGGCGAAACTTCCGACATGCCCATTCTCGTCCCTGAGTCAACGTCAATGAAGTGATAAAAGAACCCGTTCACCTGTTCGACGCGGTCCACCAGAGCGTTCAGGGTGGTCACGACGCGTTCCTTAATGTGGTGTGGCGGAAGACAGCCTCGTTTATGGCCAATACACAACGCCGCCAGACCGAAGCCGGTTGCGGAGATGCTGGCTATCCTGCGTTCGTCGGGCGTCCCGTCGGCTTGGGCACGATCACGAACCAAACCGCTATGTTTTCCAGCTTCATTCCAGAAGAATAGAAATGCCCTTTTGACGATTTGCTCGATCAGTTCTTTATCGGTGAGTTGCCACTTGGGTGGTACGGCCTGATGCACCGAGCCATGTAAACCTGCCGCAGCCAGAGTACAGGTGACCGCCCCTTTCGCAAGGAACGACAGCATTTCCCGGCGTGTGAACCCATGTTCCGCGTCAGGCAATGTGCCTCCGCAATCGAGGAGAGTACCAGAGGATCCGCAACCCGTCCGACCGATGGAGCCCATAGGGCGGGATTATAGGTGAGCCAAATCAATGCTCTGAAACACTGACCTAGCTCTGAAACTCGAACGCCGGAGATTCGGAAACTACGTCTCAGTGCATAGCGCCTGGCGGTGCTGAACGAACCTGGTTGTGCCACCGCAAAGTGCTGCGACAGGCCGTGAATTAGAACCAACCACCTGCCGCAGAAACAGCACCCGCATCAAAAAGTCAATCGGGCCTGGAACTGGAGCACCCGCCCCGCAAGGCCGTCAGACGTTCTCCCAAAACTCCCCGTGTTAACAATGTCAGTGGACGCCGTTGCCGGGATCAGCGGGGTCAGATTTAGAGTATTGAAAATGTTGAAGACATTGGCACGAATGTAGAGCTGCATGAACTCTCCGAACTTAAAGGCTTTCCCAAAGGTCATATCGACCGACGAATACCCGGGTCCCGTGAAGATGTTCCGGCACCGGCAACCCGGTCCAAGGGTAGTCGTGTCAAATGAAGCTTTGGGATTGGGGAAAACGCCGTTGATCCACTGCTGCTTGGACGGACTGGCGATCACGCCCCCGAAATAAGCGAAAGGCAGATCGGGACAATAGCCGTCACCATTGCGGTCGGCGTTGGTGTTGCAGCTTCCGATCAGCGCCGAATATGGGAACCCAGTGTGGAGACTGATAATTCCGCTGACAGTCCAGCCGCCCAAGACCGTATTCACGAATGCGTTCTTGTGCGGCGAGGGGAGGTCCCAGAGCGCGGACGCGACGAAATTCTGACGCACGTCGAAATCTGAGCTTGCGCGGTTGATCGACGGATTACTCGGATCGGTTTGCTGGTATCCAATCTCATAAGAAGCGGTATCGATGCTGTGACTCCAAGTATAATTTGCGCCGAATTGAAAGCCGCGGGAGAAGTTCTTGTTCAGGCGCACGACTAAGGCGTCAAAGCTTGCGTTCACGTCAGGCAGCGGAACGAAGATTCGGTTGAATCTCGGATTACCGGTGGCATGCGCGAATTGACATGTCGGATTGGTAGGGCCACAAGGCTGCCCATTCGAACCGTCGTGCTGAAATTTGTCCTGGGTTGCGTCAAACGTGTCTCCGGGATTGATCCGATTCAGATCGATCGTCTGTATCAGCTTGCGGCTTCTGCTTCCCTGATACCCCATCGTGAAGACAAGGTCTCTGGCCAACTGAGATTGAATCTCCCCGGAGAATATGTACACGTAGGGAGTCGGTTCATTGGGCAAGGCGCCGTAGATGTCGACGGGGGTCACGAAATCACACGCTTTGTCGCCGCAGAGTGCGCCATCTGGAGCAACTCCATTGGCCAGATTCGGATTCGACGGATAGCTGTTGGCCTGGGTACTCGTCCCAAGCGCATATAGGATATTCGAATTCGGCGGCGGACCAATGATGTTACCGGGATCAAAGAAGCAGCAGGTGCTTACCTGTGCAAAATACGGAGTGTTCTGGCGGACGTTGTCGAATATATCTCCGAACGGCCGATTGAAGAGAATGCCAAAGCCGCCGCGGAACAATATCTTGTCCTGATACTTGCTTGGACTCCAGGAGAAACCGAGGCGAGGACCAAAGTTGTTGAGATCTTTGTTATAGAGCTGGCTCACCTTTTGAACCGTGCCGTTGGCCACTCCCTGAGATCCCAGAATGTAGTTGCTGAGCGTGCCGTTCTTTTCAGTGACCGGAGAGAAGTACTCCCAGCGCAGTCCGACTGTGACCGTGAGAGTTGGAAGTACTTTCCACTGGTCCTGGGCAAATAGTCCGTAGTCGCCGGTAGTGAAGTATCGCTTCGAATTGGGTGGAGCTCCAGTATTGGGATCTACGGAAACCTGCTCGAAGAAGCAACAAGCATCATTCGCCAGGTTGAGGAGTCCGCGGAACTGGTAGACCGGACGGTCTCCGCCGGGCTGGTCATTATAGTTCTGCTCCTTGGCGATCTCGACGCCAAATTTCATTGCGTGACGGCCCTTCGCCCAGCTGAATGTTTCGGCGAGTCCGTAGGTATTTTGCGCCAGGTTACCCGGCGTGGTGGAGGATTGAGCGATGCCGATATTATTCATATTGCCCAATCCACCGGCGTCGAAGTCAAACAGCTCAATCGTAGGAATACCGTAGTTCGTGGTTCCGGTCGGCTGGAGCTGGTTGAATGCAAACCGAGTGTAGTTGACCCGAAACTCGTTAAGCATGCTGGCGCCGATGGTGCGAGTCCACCCAATGGTGCCGACATAGTTCTGCGGCGTTATTGTGACGTCTTCGAGCGGTCGATTCCCGCCACCGACGCCCTTGTAGCTAACTATATAGGTGCTAAGGAAAAACTGATTGTTTCCTTGCGTGTAGTCCAGGCGTGCATTGTACTGGTTGCCATCGCTGCTGCTCGGTATGGTGAGGTCGTAAGTGCCCCAGTCGGGGATTCCGTCCGGTCCGTTACCGATAGCTTGCCCTATCCCAGTGCCGGGCACATACCACATTCCGAGAGGATGGTAGTTGGGATCGCTGGGGTTTGTAATCAGCGAGCAGCAGTCCGTCTGGTTCGTCGTCGTCGCGATACGCGGCGCGTAACCGGGGGTGGCGAATAGCTTGGCGGCAATGCTGTTCGGGTTGACCCGAATAACGTATTGGTCGAACTGAGGTGTTTCCAACTTAACGTCACGTGCCAAACTTGTGCTCTTGAGGCGAACACCTTCGTACGAAGCGAAGAAGAAGAGTTTGTTCTTAATGATCGGTCCGCCCACGCTCCCTGCGAATTGCTTGAAGTTCTGATCTACGCGATCAGGGCAGTGGCTAGCGTTGATGATGAACTGGCTGGAAGTACCGGTTTCGCACGTAATCGGTGTCGGGGTCGTCTGGGTGGGACCATAGAACTTGTTGAACGCGTTCAGTCCCGCCGAGTTGTATTGAAATACCGCGCTGCCATGAAATCGATTTGTTCCGCTCTTTGAAATGACTTTCACCTGCGCACCCGAGTTCCGGCCGTCCTGGGCTGAATAGCTATCGGATGCAACGACCACTTCCTGTACCGATTCCTGGTTTGGAGTCACAACAGCCGCGCCTCCGTGACTGAGGCTATTTACGCTGACGCCGTCGAGCAGGAAGTTGTTGGCTGATACCCGCTGGCCGTTGGCTATTGCCTGGACCTGGTTTTCCGTTTGGAAAATCTGACTATTGGAACCGCCCGGGCCGACTTGCTGTGGAATCCCCAGCGAATTCCCATTCCCTTGGCGCGAAGAGTCCGCAAATACCCCTGGAGTGAGCTTCAGCAGTTGATAAGGGTCGCGGCCAAACTGCGGAAGTCCGACGACTTCCTGTGCGGTAATCGTACCAGTTGCATTGGGGGTCTCCGTCTGCATATCTGCCGTGTTCTCGGTCACGGTGATGTTTTGCTCGGCTTGCGCCGGTATCAAAATCACATTGAAGCCGCGAATCGCTTCGGCGTTGACAGTCACGCTCTTGGTTGAACTGCTCCTGAAACTGGCGGCCTCTACACTGACGGTGTAGGAGCCGGGTGGAAGGCCGGAGACACGGAAGAAACCAGCGTCCTGGGTCGTAGCGTTACGGCTAACATTTGTCGCTTCGTTGGTTGCAGTGACAGTTGCGCCGGGAACGGTTGCACCGGACTTATCCGTGACCGTGCCCTCAATGCCTGCGCCGTATTGAGCAACGGAGGAAACAGAAAGAACAACTACTACAGCGGCGAACAGGAATATCGTGTGGACCCGCGTGATACGACCCATATCAGCCTCCCAGCGCTTGAGCTTCGCAATACCTGGAAAGTCCCGACGAGGATTCCAGGTTTGGGAGCGTCTTGCGATCGGACGGGCTCCCAGGCCAAGACATCGCTTCGTGGCATTATTTACGTTGGCTTTTCCCCAGACTGTTCAAAACTGCACACTCCGATGTGTTTTCTTTCTAAGACGCATTTAGTCGTTCCGATCGAAGAAATCCTGCGTAAGCGTCAGACGCCTAGCTCATACAGTTCGCCCCCACATTTCCTGGGCTGACCGAAGGGCCGCTCCAGTATTGGCCGTAAACCTATTCATTCGAGGCCAGAAACTCTTTCCCCGCGCGATTATGGCACTCGCGACTGGCTTGCAGCCAACACGTCAGAAACTCCCGCAAACCCTCTGGCGGCCTGATCCACAGGACGGCCGCAGTTGTGCGCCATTCGGGGCGAACCAGCACGCTAAGGCCCCGGTTGCCAAGAGCGAGGAAAGCTCGCTCGTCGGTCGCATCATCCCCCAGGTAGGCAACGGGAGCCTCCGGGCCGATTTCATCCAGGATGATACGGACTGCATCGCCTTTGTCGCGACTCGGCATGCGCATTTCAATACCGATGTCGAACTCCAGCAGTTCCATTGGCGTACTTTGAGCAATGGGGCTCCAGCCCAGCAAAACCTGGCTGCGGGCTTCCTCCGCCGTCGCTTCGTCGAGCCCGCGCAAATGGATGGCGACGGCGCCGGTCTTGAACTCGGCACGGTCGTGGAGCCCCTGATACCTTAACCAGCGATCTGCGTCATCCAGTGCGCGCCCCACAGGCTCGTCCACGCGCGGTGTCTCATACGTTCCGTCCGGTCTTAGCCGTTCGAGCCCATGGCATCCCCAGATCTCTGGAGTGGGATGGACCCCAAGCAGCGGGCCGACTTCGTGGGCGTTCCGACCTGTGATGATGACTACACGGGTGCGACCATTGTCGATGATCTCCTGCAGGAGCGCGGCCATTCCCGGATAGGGGAATGCCTGCTGGCGATTGAGGCAGAATGGTGCGATAGTTCCGTCATAGTCGAGCAGCAGCGCGGAAGTCTTCGACCATGCAACCGCGTTCATGAACTGCGTGACTTCGACAGGATCGACCGTGCGGGACAACCACATTCTCCTCATCCCCAAGCAGCAGTACTTGCCCGGGGCTTATCCGTGCTTTTGTCCGACGAGTCCAGGCGGAGCTCACAGAGTTCCGCAATGAGGCTCCCCGCCCAGCGGTAAACGTTATGTTCCCTGACATTCTTCCGCATACGTTGCATACGCAATTTCCGTTCCTCCGGAGACATTTCAAGAGCGCAACGAATCGCCTCCGCCGACTGGTCGACATCGTAAGGGTTGATCTGCAAGGCATCGCGCAACTCATGGGCGGCGCCGGTGAAACAACTGAGGATTAAGACACCGCTTTCGTCGTGCCTGGAAGCCACAAATTCTTTCGCCACAAGATTCATGCCGTCATGCAACGACGTAACCAGGCACAAGTCCGCAGCGCGGTAGTAGCTTTGAATCTCCTGATGGCTATGCTGCCGATTCAGAAAAACAATGGGTTTCCATTTATCCGTCTGGAATCGCCAATTGATTCGATTGGCTTCGCCTGCCACTTCCACCATGAGATCGTGATAGCGTTTGAGATGACCGCGACTGGGAGCGCCAATCTGTACAAATGTGAACTGGCCCTGATACGCCGGATACTTCTCCAGAAAATGCTCAATTGCCAGAAAACGCTCCAGGATGCCTTTGGTGTAGTCGACCCGGTCCACGCCCACACCCATGTAGGTAGACTCAACCCCCAAGGTCCTGCGCAAAGCGGAACGTTCGACGTAGGAATCCGGTGTCGGCTCCTGCTGTTCAACCTCGGTGAAGTCCACGCTGATGGGGAAGGGCCGCACCAGGGTGAGATGGTCGAGGCGTTTTACGGAAAAGTGTTCCCAATCGACGCGTGCTTCCAGAACCCGGTCCACCGTCTGCATGAAGTTATTACAGTGCGACTGAATGTGAAACCCTATCAGATCGGCACCGAGCAGACCGTCAACCAGTTCGCGCCGCCAAGGCGAGATATCAAATGCCTGCGGTGCGGGCCACGGGATGTGCCAGAAGATCGCTACCCGGGCCTCTGGCTTTTTCTCCTTAATTAGACGAGGCAGCAGCGCGAAGTGATAATCCTGCACGAGCACAATCGGCTTCTCCACATCTTTCATCTCTTCGAGCAGCGCGTCGGCGAATTTCACGTTTACAGCTTGATAATATTTCCAGTCCTCCGCGCGAAAGATCGGGCGGGTGTGCGCGATATGACATAAAGGCCAGAGTCCCTCGTTGGAAAACCCGTAGTAGTAACCTTCCTCTTCCTCATTATTCAGCCAGACTCGGCGCAAGCTGTAGCGAGGATCATCCGGAGGCACGCGGAGCCGGTCGCGCGCATCAACCGTTTCGAGGTCGGCATCGCCACTGCCGTGGGCGATCCAGGTCCCGTCACAGACGCGCAGGATTGGCTCGATCGCCGTGACCACCCCGCTGGGCGGCACAACCACGTCCACGGAGTTGCCACGCCGCATATGCATGTAGGGCTCGCGATTTGACACGACAAAGAGACGCCCATTCCCCAGGCGCTTGCGCACGTGCACCGCCAGCCGGTCGGCCGTCCAAAGGGATTCACCCGACTCCCGCAGATGGGCTTCCGTCTCGGCTGCCGACCGCGCCTGGGTAAGACTTTCGGCGAAGGCGGCGACCTCGCGCACCAAGGGACGAAAGAGATCCAGATCGTTGGCGTTCTGGTGGGAAGAGACTCGACCAGTCCGCAAAGCGCGCATCCACTGCGCCGTACGCGCGATGGGTCCGGCAATACTCCAGCGAACAATCAACAGCGTGATCAGAACGATGAGAAACACATGCGCCAACGCTCGCAGGAATGTCTGGCGCCAAATGTGCAGGCTCTCTGCCCGAATATAGCCGGCATCATGAACGATCGCGATGCCGCCGATGACTTCGTCGTGCTGGTGCAGAGGAAGAGCGTAGATGTGAAGCGAGGCATGGCCTACTCGTTGAAACTCGCCCGCTCCATGGTTCTCACGCAATGCCTGAGACATCACGGATGGGACCGTAGCCAGAGTCGATGCCAACTCCGGTGTCACTGCCAGCAAATTGTCCTGCCGGCCGTAGATAGCCAGTCCAGCTAGATGCTCTCGGTTGCCGTACTGCTGAACGATGCGCTGCAAATCCTGCGCCGAATCTTTCTCCAAATCGCGTTCAACATTTCCCGCGAGACTTTCGCCTAACACCTCGGCCCGTCGCTCCAGGTCCCGGCGCAGGCCGCGCTGCTCTCCCAACGCCTCGTAATACGAGGACGCGAGCGAGACCAGCGTGATGCCCACGATTAGGGAAACTATGAGTCGGATGCTGAGTAGTCGCATCGCAGAAGCCTCCAAAGGGAGCGGGGAGGATAGTGCATCCTACCCCAACGGGCGGTTAGTTGGCATTTTGCCAGGAAGTCTACAAATACGCGGTCCGGGTAAGTTATAACCCGGAGCCCGTCTGTCTGGGCTCATCCCAGCGCTATAGCGGCGACAATTCGTCTTCGTTCTCCTCCTCCTTCTTCTCTCTAACGAACCTCTTCTCCAGGAAACGCTGGGCCAAGTTTCTGCCCCCGATACCGAATGCAATTGCCAAGCCCAGCATGAGGGCACCGAAGACAATTCCGAAGGCAATCAACATCGTATGTTGTGCCAGACCCAGTTCTTCAAAGACGATGGACAACACGAAAATGATTATGATGCTGCGGACAGCAAGGTTCAAGACTCGGGGCGAAGGTACATTCGCATTTACCGCGGCCAATAGCGCGGCGCGGGAAAAGAAGCTTGCTGCCAGCATTCCGAAGAACATGATGAATATCGCTACGAACAGACGCGGCAGGAACAGAAAGAATCTTGCGATTTGCTCCTGCAGGCCCAGGATCCCCAGCACACTCACACCCAACAGAATGAAGCCGAGCCAAGCCACCCAAAAGACAAACCGGCTCAAGAGTTCCGTCGCCGAAGGCAGAGCAGCTTTGGTGAGCAGTTGAGAGGCGCCCGCCTTTTCCGCAAGCTTGTCGAACTTAATGAGTCGCAGTACGCTGCGCAGGGCCACCTTTACGACGTACGCGATCACCCAGCCCACGGATATCAGGATCAGCATCACAATGAGACGCGGAAGGAAGTGGGCGAAACCCCTGGCAAGCTCGTACAGCGCCTGACTTAGTTCGCTGATGATCATTTCCCGCATAGTTGCCTCACTCTCTCGATTTCCATATCTGTAGCAGATACGGTTTCAATCGCTCGAACTCAAGGCATAAGCCTTCGATATTGTTCTCGACGTCGTCCGCAGAAGCGTCACGGTTCTCTGTCACGAACGTCAGCACTCTCCCGCGGAAAAGCGGCGCTAAGGCCTGGATGACATGGTCTCGACTTATTACAGATTTCTGGTACGCGGCGGTAAACTCGTAGACTGTCTTGACCCACAATTCTGCAGAGTAATGAAACTCTTGATCTTCGAGGCGGGACATTCCCTGGAGTTCTGCCAGGGTCGAGGGAGAAAGAATCAACTGAAAGACGGAGTCCAATTCCGCAATTCCGGTCGTAAACATCTCTCGAAGTCGTTTCCGATTTACCCGCATTGGTGCCAGAAGCACTTTCCGTTCAGCTCCCGTAGTAGGGAGAGTCTGGGAACCGGCCACGTTACTCCAGACCGGAAAGTCCGCCTCTAATGCGGAGAACAGGGTGCCGACAGTTTGTCGAAGCGCCGGCACCAGCTCAGCACCGCGACGCTCGATATGATCCTTATCTCCAAGGAAGGACTGGCAGATACGGTATCCTCCCCTGATCGCTGCCAGCGTAAAGCGGAGCTCGACTCCGGCGCCGCCGGCTCCATCATTCCAGACGTTCTGTCCAAGGAATTGACTTCCGAGACGACCGGAAAATCCGAACTCCGACGTGTACGCTTCACGAATTCTCACCCCGTAGAGTGCGCGGACCATCGGATATACCAAATTCGTTATGAGCAGCCCTTCAAACTCGTGTCTGCGATAGGTGGGGGTCACTAGATCGAAGTCGTCGCGATAGACAGGGCGCAGAAGCTTTGCGAGCCATTCGGACTCAATATTCGCAGACTCGGCTGACATCACCACACAGGCCTTCGCGCGGAGTAACTCGGCGGCAGACAGAATAGTCCGTAACGCAACTCCGCTATCCGGGCTGGTTGCATATCTCGTGCTGATTGAGTGCAGCGTGCGGAGCGCGTTCAGGCTGGAGGCCGGGCGTATGTCATCGATCGAAACGCCTGTGACCAGTTCGGGAGTGCCATCGCGTGATCCTCCATCGGCATTAATGATTACGGCTCTCTCACGGGGAAAGAACCGCAAGATGTCACTCTGAATTGCCTGGACGATCGACCCAATGGTCTTAGCGTTATTGTGAGTGGGCAAGCCCACAAGAATGTCGACTTCGCCCACGTTGATCAGTTGGCGAAGAAAATCATCCGTAAGAAAGCTGTCCTCCGCCAAGTTCATCCCCGTTCGACGTGCCGCGACTCGTCCCTTTTGCGGACGCGTCATGCTACATCGTCTTACATCGTTCTCACTGTCTGCAATTGCTCAGATTCGCCGCAGCCAAAACCAGTAGAATTGATAAGGTCCCATCGTTAGCAGGTACGGCAGGTCGCTCACCCGGGGAAATATGTTCTTGCCAGACATCTCGATCAGAATATTTCCCTTGTAGCGCCGCAGATCCAGTTCGACAGCTTGCGCGGTGCTCGAGAGATTGTTGACAACCAGGACCGTCTCGTTTCCCAGTTGACGCACATAGGCCAGGATTCTGTGACTGGCTGGATAGAGAAACTCAATCGATCCCCTGCCGAAGACCGCGGTCGATCTGCGAACGGCTATGATGCGCCGCATCCAATAGAGGAGCGAGTGCTCGGTTTCCGCTTGCCTTAAGACGTTCACGGCCGGATAGCCATATACCGGATCGTCGATAAGAGGCGCATACAGACGCTCCGCATCCGCGATAGAAAAGCCGCCGTTCCGTCCCCCGCTCCATTGCATCGGAGTCCTTACGCCGTTTCGGTCACCTAAATTGATGTTATCGCCCATTCCGATTTCATCGCCGTAATAAATGATAGGAGTGCCCGGCAGCGACATCAGCATCCCGTTCATTAGCTCGATGCGCCTGCGGTCGTTGTCCAACAAGGGAGCCAGCCGCCTCCGAATTCCAAGGTTCAGCCGCATCGTCTTGTTCCCGGCGTAGGTGTCGTACATGTAGTCACGTTCCATGTCGGTTACCATTTCGAGGGTCAACTCGTCATGATTGCGCAGGAACAGCGACCACTGACATGTGGGCGGAATTTCCGGGGTTTGCTGCAAGATTTCAGTGATGGGCTTGCGGTCTTCCAACTTCACACCCATGAACATCCTTGGCATCAAGGGAAAATGAAACGCCATGTGAAATTCATCGCCGTCACCAAAATACGGGCGAAGGTCCGCGGGCCACTGATTGGCCTCCGCCAGGAGCATCCTGCCCGGGAATTTTTCATCGAGTTTTCGCCGCAACTCCTTCAGGACGGTGTGGGTCTCGGGCAAGTTCTCACAATTTGTGCCCTCCCGTTCCACCAGGTACGGCACCGCATCCAGTCGGAAGGCATCGACCCCCATCTCCAGCCAGAATTCCATTACCTTCCACATCTGTTCTCGCACGGCAGGATGGTCGTAGTTGAGATCGGGCTGGTGACTGAAGAAGCGATGCCAATAATAGGATTTCGAAATCGGGTCCCACGCCCAGTTGGACTTTTCCGTGTCAAGAAAGATGATGCGGGCCTCCTTGTACCGGGTGTTGGTATCGTTCCAGACGTACCAGTCGCGACGCGGATTGTTCTGCGAGCTTCGCGACTCCCGGAACCACGGGTGTTGATCGGATGTGTGGTTCAACACCATTTCGATGATGACCCGGATACCCCGGTCGTGGGCCGACTGCAGAAACTTCCGAAAATCCTTCAAGGTTCCGTAGCTTGAATGGACTGCGTTGTAATCGGAAATGTCGTAGCCGTCGTCGCGCAGAGGAGAAGGGAAAAATGGCATGAGCCAAATCGCGCTGATCCCCAGTTCCTGGAGGTAGTCGAGCTTCTCTTCGAGTCCTTGAAAATCGCCGATGCCATCCCCATTGCTGTCGTGGAAAGTGCGGACGTGGACTTGATAGATGATCGCGTCCTTGTACCAAAACACATCCCGGTTGAGTGGCAAACCGTTTCCTCCTAGCCCCCTTTGTAACGCGGAGCGCAACGCAAGTTTATATGAAGTAAGAAGCGAGGACGGGAGTTTTGCAACCTTCATACGCACGCTGGGTTTTTGCGGACGTGTTCGTTTGAGCTTCAACACTGGCACGCAGACGATCGATTCGAACCTCGCGTTGAATTGGTGTAGTTCGCCAGAACTCGGAACTCCATGTTTCCGGCCCTCTCGATCTCTGTAATTGCGAGTGAAGGGCATGTCAATTCAACTCTGGGCAGAGTCGCGCGAGGCATCGGCAAGGATCTGGTGTTCCTGAATGGGATGGCAGAAGCGATTCTCGTAAAACGGGAATGGCTCGTTATTGATTCTGTGGCGCGCGAACTGCTCGACTCTAAAACTTTGGACGATGCCGAAGTCGAACTGGCTATTGTGAGGATCGACGAAACCCTTTCGTCGCAAGAATATTCCAGGCAGCTCAGCCAATATAGAAGCATTCAAACACCTCGCTCACGCGGATGGAGAGTCTTCATGATCCCGATTCTTGTCTGGCTCGGGCTTTACTCGCCAGTCCTCCCCGATGACAAGAGCAGTTGCAGGAAAGCGTCGTGCATCTAGTGTGGTGGTCGTTGCAGCAGTTGCCGCTAATCCGCCGTTCAGTCGCTGATGGTGGTCTTTGGCAAACTCGTGGTCCGACGCTCATGAAACTCCCCCGTTGCTGTCGAGCCTTTTCATCTCGATCGTTACGTTGCCGAACAAGTGTTTCGTTTCAACAATCGCGCCACCAAGGACAACCCGCTGACTGATGCTGACCGCTTTGTGTTCCTCATGTCGCAAGTGGGCGGCATCCGCACGCGACAACGCGTCCATAAATACGGGCTACGCACCATCATTGCTCGGCGTTCTGTGCCGAAGTCATAGCCTTTCGGTCGTTCGGTGGTGCGTTTAGACTTGCGAGCCATAGTTCTTCCAGACATTTCATTCTGTGTATTCCAAGGGGAACTTGTCCACGTACGTCATTGTCGAGCCCCTAATCAATGCTGACGACTGTTCCTGACGTAGGGCCTTAGTGCATTTCTTACGAACCGGGCGCGCGTTTTGTGGAGGTTGAGGCAGTACTACCGATCGCAGAAATCCTGCAGCGTCTGGCTATGGCTCGAGTCGAGTGGTTCAACTCGAGTGGCGCGGCGTCAGTTGGAAAACACAGAGGACCCGCGATTGGAACAAGGGGGTGCTTCCACAAACGCAAGTTTTCAATCGAAATAGGTTGCGCAGGCGGACCAGGTTATAGGCCGCGCAAGCGAAGGTAAACACCCAACCAACTTTGAACAACCCGCGATGTCGCACCTTCCGCAGCAGGGCA
>Ga0207926_1000028_pt1 | contig 65704 bp, 54 predicted proteins | sample NGESurdeep072012_8_FD_184454 | JGI IMG/M metagenome (GOLD analysis project Ga0207926, IMG submission 184454) | Arctic peat soil microbial communities from Barrow, Alaska - NGEE Surface sample 210-1 deep-072012 (SPAdes) | ecosystem: Environmental > Terrestrial > Soil > Wetlands > Peat ...
ACACACCGCACCGGACGCTGCACGATGCCATCAACACCATCGCCTCGATGTCGTCCCCAGAAGTCGATCTCCGCAGCGTTCATGCATAAAGCAGGCTAGATTGCGTGTGAGACTTCGTTTGCCGAATCCGGAGCTAGATCGCAGAACGGAAAGGCTGCGTAAAGAAATGCTCGACGGCGGTATACGTGATTACACCCAAGATATGCGAAACCCAAAGGGCTTGTCGCAGGCAGAGGACGCACTACCCTTCGCAAGCGCAGCTATGGCTCAAGCCGGTTACAAGGAGGGGGATGTAGTGCTCACTGGCTTGCGCGACGGAAGGCTGCGCACGGTTAGAACGGGTAAGAAAGCTGTGCGGGGCAGTCTGGAGGGCCTCAAAGACTTTGTCCGTGGAATGGCTGCAAACGCCAGATCCCAAGAGGCGCAACACGTCCTAGCAGCGATTATGGATGAAGTGGATAGGATCGCTGAGCCCCCGGCTGCCTCCGAAACGGAGCGGTGATGAATGGCCATGTCCGGCGGAAACACTAAGCGATATCTGCTCGGTCTTTGGGAATACGCGGGCGAACTGATCGCAGCGATCTTGATATATGTGGCGCTTCGGGTAAGGTACGGACCCGAAAGCATTTCGCAATTTTTCACAAACAAGCGATCCGACGAAGCGATCTTGATTGGCATTGTCTTTGCAGCTTGTATTGCGGTAGGTGCCGTGTTCTGGCAGTTGCTAAGCAGCGATTTCGGAGCATGGCTCCGAATCAAAGGCGAAGCAGCAGCCTATTCGAGGGCATTCGCATTCCCGATTATCTTGTCGTTCATCACGTTGGTGGTATTACTCATATTCGGCGCAAAGGCCGAGGGATCTCACTTCGCCACAATACTAGTCATTTACAACTTGCTTAACTTCCTCACCATGATCTTCAATCTCCATGGATTTGTCAGACTGTGGCAGGACTGGGATCTCGAGCGCAAGCGTTGACGCGCTAAATAACCACCGTCTCCCTGTACTCCCGATACGCTCGCCGCATGGCATCGGAGATTTCGCCTACCGTCGCGCTCAACTCGGCTGCTCGATGATGACCTGCATAGGTGCCGTCCCGCCGCCCACACGTGCCAACGGCCGGCAAATAAGGGCCTTGAGCCGAAATCACTGTGCTATAGTCACCATCCATGACGTGCACCCAGTGACCTCGACGCGTGCGACTGTGATTTCCTACAACTCGTTGTACAGGATCGATCATCTCCTGGTACGTTTCGGCGCGGTCATATGGATCTCTGTCCTTCTGGGGACGATTATCCCGGCACTAGTTGCCGCCCATTATCATGTTTTCTACAAGGAGGATATCGAGAAGCGAATCATTGCTCGGGAGCTCAACCCCGCAGCAGATATCCTGAGCCAGGAAGATCATCTCAATCGCCGGGTTAAAGCCATTAACGCGGCGATCAGCGGGCTTCTCCAGACGACAAACGATTCGGCCGAAGTTAAGGCTCTCGTTTCGTTACGACTCGACATTCAAGAAGAGTTATCCAAATTAGACGAACAGATTGTAGTGGCACCTTTTTACTTAAACGACCTGATGGTCGCTTGGTCGGCGATGTACATCGCGCTCGGCACCCTGCTGTTCATCCTCGTTCCCAAGCTAGACCGGCGTTTTTCGCATATGTCCTGGAGAATTGCGCTCGCGATTGGCGCAATTTATCCCCTTTACCAAGGGCCTGTGTGGTTGCGGAACTTTGTGTTGTCAAATGAGCAACGGCGTGTCTACGGATTTGCTAACTTCGATATCTGCGCAGCCACATTCTGGATGCAGGAGATCAATACGTTTATCTGGCTGCTACTGATTGCCTTTCTATGGCATCGCTGGTTTGCAATCTACGTGCATCGGAGTAACGAATTGGCCCGCGACGTAGATACACCTCCCGACATGAAGAGCCTGACACGCCTCGGTGATACGTTCTTACATTGGCAAGTGTCATCCGTGATCCTCGCATCGGGATTCATGTTCTTCACCGGAGTGTATTGGAGCCGTGTCATTGTTAGCAAAGACAGACGGTACCTCATCTCGGCAGTAGTTATTCACCTCGTTTGGGCGCTGTCGTGGATGTTGGCATCGCTCCCGCTGTTCGTAACCTGGCAGGACTTCAGCCGAAAAAAGATGCGCTTAACACTCGCCGCGTATCAAGGAAACGCCGAGGGGCAGAATACTGAGGCCGCCGCCGAGGCGCTGGAGAAATTGACACCGATCGCCCTTTGGAATGGGTTCGGATCAGCGCTTACCGCGGCTCTCTCCTTCGTGTTCCCGATTTTCCACGCACTGGCCAAATGATCGCTGATTGGCGACTTAGGATTACACCATCACAGACCCCAGACTCATGTGAAGTTGTGTATCCCCATCTAGGCACGAGATGTGTGGCCGAGATAGTCGCGCAGATAATCCACAATGTCAGATAACCACGGTCTCCTTGTACTCCCCATACACTCGCCGCATAGCGTCGGAGATTTCGCCTACTGTCGCGTTGGCATCCACCGCCTCGACGATTGCGGGCATCAGGTTGTTGCTGCCGCGGGCACAGTCTTCGACGTGCTGGATGGTGGCCTGCCACTTTGCCTGGTCGCGTTTCACGCGTAGGGCTTTCAGCCGCTCGACTTGTTTGCGCTCCAGTGTTTCGTCGATGTGCTGCAGAGGAATTGGCTTTTCTTCGTCGATCCCGAAGGCGTTCACGCCGACTACGATTGCTTCTTTCCGGTCCACCGCCTGCTGATATTCGTAGGCGGCGTTCTGGATTTCCGCCTGGATGTAGCCGCGCTCGATGGCCTTGAGCGTGCCGCCCATGGCGTCGATCTTGTCGAGATAGGCGCGCGCGCCGGTCTCGATCTGGTCGGTGAGCGACTCGATGTAGTACGAGCCGGCCAAGGGATCGATGGTCTGGGGCGCTCCCGACTCGTAGGCGATGACCTGCTGGGTGCGCAGCGCGATGCGCGCCGACTGCTCGGTGGGCAGCGCCAGCGCCTCGTCGTAGGAGTTGGTGTGCAGCGACTGAGTGCCGCCCAGCACTGCGGCCAGCGCCTGCAGTGCGGTGCGGACGATGTTGTTCTCCGGCTGCTGCGCGGTCAGCGTGGAGCCCGCAGTCTGGGTGTGGAAGCGCAGCATCTGCGACTTGGGATTCTTGGCGTGGAAGTGATCGCGCATGATGCGCGCCCACATGCGACGGGCGGCGCGGAACTTTGCCACCTCTTCCAGGAAATTGCTGTGCGCGTTGAAGAAGAACGACAGGCGCGGCGCGAACTTGTCCACGTCGAGCCCGGCATCGATGGCCGCCTGCACGTAGGTCATGCCATTGGACAGAGTGAACGCGACCTCTTGTGTCGCCGTGCATCCCGCTTCGCGCATGTGATAGCCGGAGATGGAAATCGTGTTCCACTCGGGCACGTGCTGGTTGGCGTAGGAGAAAATGTCGGTGATGATGCGCATCGCCTGCGCTGGCGGATAAATGTATGTCCCTCGCGCGATGTACTCCTTGAGCACGTCATTCTGGATGGTGCCCGACAGCTTGAGAACGTCGCGCCCGGTGCGCCGTGCAACGCCGATATACAGTGCCAGCAGGATCGACGCCGTCGCGTTGATGGTCATCGAGGTGGAAATCTTCTCCAAGTTGATGCCGTCGAACAGCCGCATCATGTCTTCGATGGAGTCGATGGCCACGCCCACCTTGCCGACTTCCCCCATGGCCAGCGGGTTATCCGAGTCAAGCCCGATCTGCGTCGGCAAATCGAACGCGATGCTCAGCCCGGTGGTGCCCTGGCTTAACAAATATTTGTAGCGGCGGTTCGACTCGTCTGCATCGCCCATGCCGGCGTATTGCCGCATGGTCCACAGGCGGCCACGGTACATCGAGGCCTGCACACCTCGCGTGTAGGGGAACTGTCCTGGAAAACCCAGCTCGCGATCGTAGTCCCAGCCTTCCAGATCGGCGGGCGTGTACAGCGGGTGGATGGCGACGTGGGAGGAAGTTTCGTGGTTCTCCGCCAGCTTGCCGGAGACGGGTTTGGTCTTGGTATCGGCCATACGATTAGGCCCTCGATGAAGGATGCCGCGCAAACGGCGGTCCCTTAGATTATTGCGTCACCGGCTAGCCCAACGCAGTGAGGCGAATCACAAGTCGGACTGATGGGCGACTAGCTCGTCTTGCCTTTGCGCCGCGTGCGCCAGAATGAGTTCACTCCGAAATAGAGAAACACCAGCGTGAACACGGCGGCCAAGATGACCTTGCCTCGGGTGGTGGTGCCAGCCGCATAGCGATTGTATTCGCGCACCGTGGCGCCGCCGCCAATTACCGCCAGCACCAGGAAGAGGAAGCCAGTGACTTCCAGCCAAAGCGCGTGAAACACGTGTCCGACGCTGGCTACGGTGACGTTGCCGGCCCGGTAGATGGCGCGCACCCAGCGGTTCTCGCCGGTCTTGCGCCCCGCCACGCGCAACGCGGCGCGGCCCTGCCGGCTAAAATCTTGCGAAGTCGCGGATTTGTTGTCGCTTGGCACAAACATTTACGTCAAAAGCGTATTCTAGCAGCCAGAATTCAGTGGGATGCGCGGTTGTGGCCAAGCGCGGGAAGGGAGACTCCTGGTGGGCTGGAGGCCACTCGGAATGAAGAGGCTACTGAAAAACGCGGAAAAAGCAGATCCCCCGCGGGCTGGAGCCCGCGAGGGATGACAAAAATAAAAGGCTTATCGGTACGACTGAAGCCGTGCCCTTCAAAGCCCTGGACGAAAGAGCATTGTTCCGCAGCCTGCAAAGCCGTGCTCTTTCAGAATGACTTGCGCCAACTCGTTCCAAGTAAACTGATGTTCCAGGTGGCATTGTGGACGACGAACTCAAAAAACTGATGAAGGAACTGGGGGAGGCCATCAACCAATCGGTGGCGGAGTCTGACCAGATTTCCGACGTGATGGGGCGCATCAAGGCGGGAGGCTATGATGTCTTCCTGGTGCTCGAAGCCACCATCGGATTCAACCAGCGCGCCGATGCCGCGGAAACCGCGTGGCAAAAGCAGCGCACGTCGTCAGGCGAATTGGACATCACTTCGCAGGACCTGAAATTTCTGCGGTCGCTCCGAATTGCGGTCAACGACGAGGGTTGAAGTCCCAGCCGCTGACCAGTGCTGATAGCCGGCGCGCTGTGCTAAGATTTCGACTTTCTACAGCAGCCAGTGTGCCTTTGGCGTAGCTGGTGTTTTGAATTACAGAGTTTCACCCCGGTTGGGTAACATAGCACCAAGGAAACCGCCAACATGAAAGATACCCTGGGAGTTTTACTGGCGGGTGGCGCGGGGGAACGACTGTACCCCCTGACCCGTGACCGTGCGAAACCAGCCGTCACCTTTGGCGGCATCTACCGCATCATCGACATCACGCTGTCCAATTGCATCAACTCGGACCTGCGCCGGGTGTACATCCTGACGCAGTACAAGGCGTTGTCATTGAACCGCCACATCCGTGAAGGCTGGGGCAACGTAGTGGGTCGCGAACTGGGCGAGTTTGTCGAGATCCTGCCGCCGATGAAGCGGGTGAGCGATAACTGGTATATGGGCACCGCCGACGCGGTTTACCAGAACATTTATTCCATCGGCTCCGAGCAGCCCAAGTTCGTGCTCATCCTGTCAGGCGACCACATTTACAAAATGAATTACGACCTGATGCTGCGGCAGCACAAGGATTCAGGAGCCGATGTCACGCTGGCTACCATCCTGGTCGATCCCGAGGAGGTCCGGCATTTCGGAGTAGTCGAGATCGATCGCACTGGTCGGGTCACCGGATTCCAGGAGAAACCCGAGCAAACCGACTTGCGCTCACCCTACGACCCGCGCATGGTATCAGCCTCAATGGGCATCTACATCTTCAATGCCGACGTGCTGATCCCGGCGCTGCTGAAGGATGCAGAAGACCCATCCTCGCGCCACGACTTCGGCCACGACGTTCTGCCGAAGATGGTGGACGGCTCAAAGGTTTACTCGTTCAACTTCATCGACGAAAACAAGAAGCAGGCACTCTACTGGCGCGACGTGGGGACCCTGGATGCTTACTACGAGGCGAACATGGACCTGGTATCGGTGGCCCCGGTGTTCAATGTGTACGACAAGGACTGGCCGCTGCGTACCCACATGCGGCAGTATCCGCCGGCGAAATTTGTGTTCAACGATCCCGGACGAACCGGCGAGGCCCACGACTCCATTGTTTCCATGGGTTGCGTGCTCTCGGGCGGCTCGGTGCGCAACTGCGTGCTCTCGCCCGATGTGCGCGTTAACTCCTACAGCGAGATCGAAAACAGCATCCTGTTCTCGCACGTGGACGTGGGACGCCGCTGCAAAATCCGCAAGGCCATCATCGATCGCGACGTGCACGTGCCGGAGGGAACGGTCATCGGCTACGACACCGAGGCCGACCGCCAGAAGTACCACGTCACAGACAGCGGCATCACCGTGGTCACGCGCGATTATTCGCTGTTTGAGAATCCGGTGGCTGCGAACTACTTCGATCCCGAGTAGGCTGTAGTCGCTGGAGAAGCTCTCGGCGCGGAACCATCCAGGCCTTTCCTCTGTGCAGCCGTATTTCTTCATTGTGCCGTTTGGTGTTCTGCACTAAGATTCGTGCACACGATGGCGCTTTTGTGCCCTTCGCGGCTTGTGCGGGACTCCACTTGTGGGCCGCGCAAATCTACCGGGCAGCCCGTGACGGCGGCAAGAGATAGTTTCGGTCCCAAGGTAGTGAGGGTTTGGAATGAAAGAGAGCGGCGGCATAGCAACTACGATTGCGCTGCTGATTGCGGCCATCCTTGGGGTCTCCTATATTCCGCGAAAGGCGGCCGACTCCACGTCGGCACAGGGTCCGCAAAGGCCAGCGGCAAAGCTGCCGGCCAGCGCCGGCAAGAGTCAGCAACAGGCGGCTGCAAAAGAAAAGGCCATCGCTTCGTGCGAACAGATCGCCAAGCGGCTGAACCGGCTCTACCCGGCAAGTGAGAAGGTAGCGATGCCGGGCTCGTGCTACCCCGACCGGGCCCCGGACGCAAAAACTACACCGGCCAAGGTGAATCCCACCCTGACTTTTGCCATCGCGATCGTTCCCAACCCAGTGCAAACGCACTTGCCGCTTACGTTCGATCGCGCCATCGAGTCGATCCAGCAGGCGGCGCAGGACAACAACTACGCCTACGACGGGTCGTGGTTTCCGTGGAACCACTCGGAGAAAGCTTACGAATCGCTATCAGACGAGGAGCAGGCCGCCAGGCTTGAAACTGAGTTACAAGAACAGCCCGGGATCATGGTTTTCCGCCGTGGCCTGAGCAGCCAAACCGTTGCGGGCATCCTTAAAGACTGCACCCAAGCCGGTGACGGCGGCGCAATTGATCCGCATTGCCGGAGCCTGGGAGACACCGACCTCTATTCGCCGTACTCGCGGGACCTGGTGATCTTCGTGGTGGCCGAGCAGCCCACCGGCGGCATCAGCGATGTCCAGTTCGAACAGTCGCTGCAGTGGATGCAGCTGATCCAGCCCGATCACACCCAGCAGCCGCTGCTCATCCTGGGCCCAACGTTTTCAGGTACGTTACCTTCGCTGGCGCGCGAACTCACGGCGGATACGCTCAAGCCCTACGTGAAGGGCGCGCGGATTTACAGCGGCACAACGAATTCGGAAACCAGCGTCCACTGGTTCCAGCTCTACCTGGCGAAAGTGCAGGGTCAATTGCAAATGGGCGGCTGGCAGGGAGAACTGCAGTACCGTCCGTTCTTCGAAGGCGATGCCCTGATGACGGACCGCTTCCTGTGCTACTTGCAGCATGAAGGCTATGACCTGAACCGGGTGGCAATTTTGTCCGAGGACGAGACCGCGTTTGGTAAGTCCGGAACCTCGGACAAGACGACCCGCGCCGGGAGTCCGATGCGATGTCAGGATGGAGATGTCGGCCAACCGGAACCGTCACCGATTTACCTGTACTACCCGCGCGACATCGCATCGTTACGATCGGCCTACGAGCAGCAGTCGATCTTCGCCGCCGGCAAGCAACCGGCGAGCGGACCCAGCACTTCCCTGCGTGGCGACCTGAGCGAGTCGGCCAGCAGCGAGCATGACACGGTGCGAACTTATGGTGGCCAACTCACACCGCTGGCGCAGGAGGCGACGCTGTTCGGCATCGCCAACATCCTGGACAGCAAGCACGTCGAATTCATCCTTCTGCGCAGCAGCAACTCGCTCGACCAGTTGTTCCTCAGCGAATTTCTGCGCCGTTCTTATCCCAACGGGCGAGTGGTGATCGATGGCGCCGACCTGCTATTTCGGCGCGGCATACAGGGCGCGTCGTTGCGCGGGGTCATGCTGCTTTCGCCCTACCCGCTGCTGAGTTGGACGCAGGACGCGATCCCGGCCATCCACGGCCAGCACAGCAGCAGCTACCGGGTCTTCGCGCAGGATTCTTCCGAGGGCATCTACATTGCGGCCCGCGAATTACTGGATCCGAATCCGGGTGAAGGCAACCGGGCCGGCATCAGCGATTACGCGCCACCGAGATCGGCGCAGAGCGGTTCGGGCAAATTAGCCGCCGACCGGCGTCCGGCGACCTGGGTCTCGGTGGTGGGTCATCGCCAGTTCTGGCCGATCGCAGTGCTCAACGAGCAAACCGAGGTGGACAGCAACGCTGACCCCGCCCACCAGCAGTTCGGTCCCAGTGGTCCATCGCTGTTACAAGCCGAAGATCCGCAGCCGGAGAATCTTGGCGCCCCTCCTCGCTCGATGGGATTGCCGGGAGAGATGGCCAGCCTGCTGGCATTTTGTGTGGTCCTGAGTGGGTGGCATTGGTATTGCTGCGCGAAGGGTTCGATTTTCCGGCCGCCGCGAGTGCGCGCCTATTTTGCGCCCATCCCGAAATTGCAGCATGCCAGCCTCATCTTTGTGGGTAGCCTGTTGCTGGGACTGCTGGGCGTCACACTCTTGTTCGCCGCCATTTTGGGAAGCGCGATGCTGGCGCCTGTGTGGACTGCGGGAATAGCCTTCGCCGTAGCTGCCATCATCGTCTTTGGCTTCCTGGGATGCTTACAGAATTTCAGACTTCCAGTGGTATCAGGTGAGATCAAGAAGTCCGTCCTTGAACGCATTCAGCGATGGCGACAAATTTACGTCTGGTCATGGATTCCTGCACTGGCAGCGCTGGCGTGGCTGCGTTACCTGTACCTGACGCAACACCTGACCCTCGCCAACAAGTTCCCGACTTTCTGGCGCAGTGTATTCCTGCGCAGCGGTGTTTCTCCGCTTTTGCCGCAGGTGTTGCTGATCGTCGGGCTGTATGCGTGGTTCTGGTTCAACCTGCACGGGCTGGCACTGTTTGGCGAGGACCGGCCAGTACTTCCGAGGGTCGACGATCTCCCCCAGATCGAAGTTGCCGCCAACCACGGTGAGGAAGCGCGCGCCCAGCACACACGCGGAGTCAAGATGTTTCGCATGTTTAGCCAGGAAGGGGCTGGCCAGAACATCGAGGCCAACGGGCTTCCGCTAGGCCCTCGCTACCTGAGGTCGCTGCTGGTCATGCTTCCGCTCGCCGTATTGGTACTGTGGGTCGCCTTACGCGGAGACTCCTTGCGGAGCCTCGGCGATCACAGTTTCGGCACACTAATTTTCTACGGAATCGCGATATGTACCGGCCTGATCCTGGCCGATACTCTGCAACTGCTGAACACATGGAGCCAATTACGCCAGCTCCTGATGTACCTCGACCGCCTGCGGCTGCGCCGGACGTTCGGTTCGCTGAAAGGACTCTTTGGCGGGTCGGTGTGGAAGCTGAGCGGAAACGTGCTGGAGGAACGCTATCGATTGATCTCGCGCCAGTTCGAGAGTGCGCGGCATCTGCAAAACGCCTTGGCAGAGTGGATCACCAAGACTCCTGTGGAAACCCAATGCAAGCAGATAGCCGTTGATCAACTGGCGCAGTGCGAGACGCAAGGGCGGAAGTTCGCAACCTGGTATGTCGATCTGCTGGACGATGAGATCAGGGCCCCGAAGAAGGCGCACAATATCATAGCGCTGGCGGACTTCCAGCGAATGCTGGCCGCCACCGCCGGTTGCGTAATGAAGCAAGTGATCATGCCGGAATGGCAGACGGAAAAAGAATCGTTAATCCGCTGCCTGGACGCGGACGGCAAGAGTAGCCGTGAGACAAGCACCTGCCTTCCGCCCCATGTCAGCGCAGCCGAGGAGTTTTTCGTACTCCCTTACCTGGGGTTCATCCAGAACACATTAGGCCGAGTGCGCACCATCGCGTTCAGCATTGTGTCGCTGTTTGTTGCAGCCACCATGGGAGTGTCGTGTTACCCGTTCGATCCGCTGCCGGTGATTGGCGCGATATTCCTGATTCTGTTCGCGGTGACGGGCGCAACCATGATCTTCGCCTACGCTGAGATGTGCCGCGACACCACGCTGAGCCATATTGCCAACACCAACCCGGGAGAGCTGGGCACGGAATTCTGGGTGAAGCTGGCGACGTTCGGCCTCGGACCGCTGCTGGGACTGCTCACCACGCTCTTCCCATCAATGACGGATTTTGTGGTCTCGTTCCTGCAGCCGGGAGCGCAGGCGTTCAAGTAGGGCGAGGCTTAACTGGTGAGCAGCCGGGCCTTCATGGTGACGGCTCCGACGCACCACAGGAGCGCATCTTCCACGTGATCGCGCAGCGCTTCGTTGGTAAAAACTTTTTTTAATGATTGTCCTTCGGTAAGACGCGCAGCCAGTTCGGTCAAGATCCCCTGGTAACGTTCGGGCATGCCGATGCCGGAGGCGCGAACCAGGTCATCGAAGATCAAGAGGCAGTCGAGCACCACGCCATCGGGGTCTTCATCCTGCGAGTTGACCAGGTACAGCGTCTCGGCCAGGTCGCAGATGGTCTCGACATCGCGCGGCGGATTGCCCAACACCGCCATGGATGGATCCATGGCGAGCGCCTTATGCACCAGAGTGGTCCGGACAAAAAACACAATGCGTCCATCAGCCACGAGGGGGCGTTCATTGTCGCCTCCAACCGCCAGCAGGGTGTAAAACTGCGGGCCTTCGTGAGAGGGGTCAACACGAAACCCGGCCATCGCCAGTTCTTCGCGGCCGGAGCGCGGCACATTGGAATCAATTATGGGCAGGTCTGACATACCGTAATGGTATCGAAAGCGGGCGGGATTGGCAGTGAGATTGTGGAAAATAGCGATGTAAGCACGGTCGTCGCAGATACGGGTCTCTATCGACAGTGGCGGCGGGGCCCTCCGTTCACAATGGAAAGCAGGTCGCGGCGTTCGCCCATCCGTCACTGATCAGGATTTGGTCGGGCTGTTACAATTCGTTGCGCAATCTAAGGGGCAATCCCCCGTTCGTCAAACGAACTTCTGGCCTCGAATTGGCGTACAAGTCTTTAGCTGTCATAAGGATTTGGGGGCAGGAGTCAGCCCGATGGGAGCTCTGATTGGACGACAACCAGGCGGTGAATGCGCTGGTCCGACGCTGTGTGGCGGGCGACGCCGCGGCGTGGCAGGAAATCGTCCAGCAGTACCATCGGCGCATTTATAACATCTGCTACCGGTTTTCGGGCTCACCCGACGATGCGGCTGATCTGGCCCAGGACGTGTTCATCAAGGTGTATCGCACCCTGGGCACCTTCGACGGCACCCGCGCCGCATTCATGACCTGGGTCACCACGGTGACGCGCAACCTGCTGGTGGACCACTTCCGCAAAGGCAAGTACGACCGGGTAACCGACTCACTCGAAGCGACGCCGGGCGGCCAGGAGGATGGCCTGACGGTGGGCGAGCAATTGCCAGACCAGTCGGCAACCCCGGAGCAGCGAGTACAAACCCTGCAAACCCAGAAAATGGTGCATGAAGCGCTGCAGAAGCTGTCTCCAGAGCTGCGGGAAGCAGTGATTCTACGGGACTTACAGGATATGGACTACAAAGAAATCGCCCTGATATTAAAAGTCCCTGAGGGAACCGTTAAAAGCCGGATTAATCGTGGGCGAACGGAACTTGCACGGCTACTTCAACGTACTTATAGGCAGGTGAGTTGATGGAACGCGAATCAAAATCCGAAATGCAGTGCATAGAGTTCGAGGCTTTGCTGGCTGAGGCCCTCGACGCTACCCTGCATGGCGCGACCCTGGCGGCCTTTGAGGCACACCAGAAATCGTGTCCCGCGTGCGCAGCCATGTACCAGGAAGCCGCGGCCGGCATGCACTGGTTGAAGGGTCTTGAGGACATCGAGCCACCGACGCACTTGGTACATAACATTCTGGCGCAGACTATCGGCACGGTTGCGGAAACCAGCACCAAGACGGCGCCGGTCGGCGAGAACTGGTTGGACCGGCTGAAGGCCAAGATCTCCCCGGTGTTCGCACCGGTGGTGACGCCCCGCTTTGCGATGTCGTTCGGCATGGCATTCTTTTCCATCACCATGCTGGCGAATATCGCAGGCTTCCACGTCAGCGACCTGAAGCACGTCGACATGAGCGCGAAGGGCCTGCAGAAGACGTACTACTCCACCGAAGCGCGGGTGGTGCGCTATTACGAAAACATCCGCCTGGTTTATGAGATCGAGTCTCGCGTGCGCGATTTGCGCCGCAGCGCGACGCCCGAAAAGCAGGAGGAGCCGAACACGCCAACCAATCCGAAGAAGGGTGCAACCCAGGAGCAAGACCGCAAGTACCAGAACTATAGCCGTGAAGCGAACCAGCCAGTGCTGGCGAGTTGTCCGGCGATAGGTGAGCAAGAGACCCAACAGGCCCGGCTGAACTGGAGAATGATATGAACTGCGCCAACCATGTTGAAATTCCCGCAGTTGCATACTGCCGCACATGTGGCAAGCCAATGTGCAGCACGTGTACGCGAGATGTGCGTGGCGTCATTTACTGCGAGGAGTGTGTGGCCTCGCAAGTGAGCGGCACCATGCCGCCACCACCGGGCCCGGGAGTTGTAGCTCCGGGCGGCCCGCCGCAAGTAACCGGAAGCAGCCCTGGGCTGGCCGCCATCCTGGGCTTCATCCCGGGCGTGGGCGCCATGTACAACGGTGAGTACACCAAGGGATTTATTCACGTACTGATTTTCGCCAGCCTGATCTGGGCAACCGACCATGTCAACGACCTGTTCGGCCTGGGCATCGCAGCGTTCGTGCTGTACATGCCAATCGAGGCCTACCAGACAGCCAAGGCGAAATTGATGGGAGTCCGTCCTCCCGATCCGTTCGGATTGAACAACCTAAACCTGTTCGGAAGTGCCAGTCAGCCGACGCCGGCTGCGGGAGCTCCGGTGGAAGGACAGTCGCTGCCGGTCGAAGAAGGCTACGCCGGAGGTTCGCGCGTTCCGGTCGGAGCCTTCGTACTGATCGGTCTGGGCGTGATCTTCCTGCTGGAGCAGTTTGGCTGGTTTCACTTTGATTGGTTGGGGAGATTCTGGCCCGTCATCCTGATCGCCGTCGGCATTCGCATACTGATGAAGCGCACCGGGCGGGGATGGTAGGAGGACGTCATGAAATACCGTTATAACTCGAGTTGCGGTTGTCCTCGTTGCCGGGCCCACGGGTTCATGGGCCCCGCTGTCCTCATCACTTTAGGCGTGCTGTTCCTGCTGGACCAGGTGGTCCACGTGTATTGGATGGAGTTCGGCCGAACCTGGCCGGCGTTGCTGATCGTGATCGGTCTGGTCATGTTCCTGCAACACAATGCTCCGGCAACGGGACACATTCCGCGCGAATACTACATGGGTGCACCTCAGGTGCAGCCGGTAGCACCGTGGCAGCAACAGCAGCAGCAGTGGCAGCCCCCGGTGGTAACGCCGCCGCCTGCTCCGACACCTGGTCCAATCACAGGAAGCGACAATCCGGAGGTGCACAATGGCTAGCCAATATCAACCGACGCCTCCTCTTCTGCCTCCACCGCCCCCGGTCTACCGTTACCGGCGTTCGCTGGCAGGTCCGCTGATCCTCATCGTGATCGGCATGGTGTTCCTGCTGCGGAACTTCGGAGTACACATTCCGGTGTGGCACTTCTTCGGACGTTTCTGGCCGGTGCTGATCATCCTTTGGGGCGTGATTGCTCTGATTGAGCACTTCACCGCGCTGAAGAACGGCTACCGCACGCGTCACCTGGGCGGCGGTGGAATCATGCTGCTGATCCTGATCGTGATCGTGGGCTTGGCAGCGCACCATAGCTCGGACGTCAACTGGGAGGGCATGCGCGACCAGATGCAGATCGACGACGACCTGGGCGGCATGTTCGGCACCGCGTTCACCTTCGATGACACGCTGGAGCAGAAGTTTCCCGGAGACGCGAGCCTGCGCGTGGTGTGCGATCGCGGAGCGATCAACATCACTCCGTCAGACAGCGACACGATTCGCGTTGTCGTGCACAAGAAGCTCTATGCCAAGACCCAGGATGAGGCCAACAAGTTCAACGAAGGCAGCAAGCCGCAGATTACGGTGAACGGAACGCAGATTCTGCTCAACGCCAACACGAACGGTGCGGGTGACCACGCAGTGCAAACCGACATGGACATTTTCGTCCCGCGTCATGCCGCGGTTGATGTGGCCAGCAAGCGTGGCGACGTCAGCATCACCGACCGCAAGGCCGATGTGAGGCTGACGTTGCAGAAGGGCGACATCACCCTGAACGAGATCACCGGCAACGCGAAGATGACCATGGACAAAGGCTCGATCCGCGCCAGCAACGTAAGTGGTGATGTCGAAGTCGATGGTCGTGTTGACAACGCCACACTGGAAGACATCAAGGGCGGTGTACGGCTGAACGGCGACTTCTTCAATGACATCCGGCTCAGCAAGATCAGCAAGACGGTGGAGTTCAAGTCGGCACGCTCCGATATAAGCCTGGCGTCCGTCCCGGGTGACCTGGAGATCTCGGGCGATTCGTTGCGGGCCACCGACATCGGCGGGCCGATGCGCTTTGTCACGCGTTCCAAGGACATTCATCTGGAGGGAGTCACGGGTGATGTGGAAGTCGAAAATGCCAACGGCGCTATTGAGATCCGTCCAGCAGACAAATTGCCAATCGGCAAGATGATACTGACTGGCAAGCATGGCGACATCACCGTGACACTGCCCGCCAATGCTGGGTTCCAAGTCGATGCCACCACGCGTAAGGGCGACATCAGCTCTGAATTTAGTCCCCTCCGGAACGAAGAAACGAATGGTTCGTCCCACATGACCGGAACCATCGGCAACGGCGCGACTAAGTTGCAGATCAACGCCGATACCGGGGACATTCGGATTAACAAAGGATAGAACTTCCCTCCTCCATGACTGCAAGGGCCCAATCCGTTATGCGGATTGGGCTTTTGTATTGCGTTGCGATTGGCACCGTGGGGGGCAAAACAGCTCAACAGCCTTGGGATCTGTCATCGCTGGGCCGCCCGAGTTGCCTCTGCTCCCCGATTCTTCTAACATCGCAAACCGATGAGCTTCCGAACGATTCTCGTTCCCGTCGCCCTCGGTCTCGCGCTGTCTTCCCCGCTGCTCGCCCAATCGAACTGCGGAAACTCGGGTGACATGACGCTAACTCGCGCCGCGCGTGACTGGCAATTCCTCGACGCCGTCAGTCCCCGCGCCGGACTGCTCGGCCGCGAAGACGGCATCTTTGAGGCTTGGATCTACCCACTGAAGCTCTTCCGCGACTTCAACCTCAAGTTCCGCGTGGGCGACGTCGTGCTCGACGGCAGCGTGCTGCCGCGCACCATTAGCGTCCGTCCGGAATCCGTTTCGGTCCACTACGTCTACGGCTCGTTCACCGCGTGCGCCACTTGGTTTGCCCCCGTGAACGAGCGCGGGGCTATCGTCACCATCGAAGTCAATAGTTTCGATCCGGTCGCGGTCGAGGCGTCGTTCGTCCCCGACGTGGCGTGGATGTGGCCTGCCGGCATCGGCGACGCCTACAGTCAATGGGATGCGCAACTTAAGGCGTTCCGCTTCAGCAATGACCGCCGCTCTTTCTTCGCCATCGCCGGGGCGACGAATGCCAGCGCCCCCACCACCACTTACAACAACGACTATTCCGCCGGTCACACCGCCGTGATCTCCTTCGGTCCGGCGGCCAAGGGCAAAACGACCTATCGCTTTGTCATGGTTGCTTCGTTCGAAAATCAGCCGCAGGCCGACGCCCTCTACCGCAAGCTCCTCGCCGCGGACGACTCGCTTGCGAACCAATCTCGCGACTACTATTCGCACTATCTCGACGGCACCGTGAAGCTCTCGCTGCCCGACCGAATGCTGCAACTCGCCTACGATTGGTCGCGCGTCAGCACGGTACAGGGATTGGTGGACGAGCCTTACGCCGGCAAGGGCCTGGTTGCCGGATACAATATTTCCAGCGGCAGCCACCGCCCGGGCTTCAGTTGGTACTTCGGACGCGACTCCATGTGGACTTCGCTGGCCCTCAATGCCATCGGCGACTTCGCCACTACCCGCACAGCGCTGGAATTCCTGATGCAGTACCAGCGCCCCGACGGCAAGATCCCGCACGAAATCGCCCAAACCGTGAAGCTGATCGACTGGTGGAAGGATTATCCCTACGGCACCGCTTCGGCCGATGGGACACCGCTCTTCCTCGTCGGCTTCGACGACTACGTCCGCAGCAGTGGCGACGTTGCCTTCGCGCGCGAGCACTGGGACAGCCTGTGGCATGCGTATGAATATCTGAAGTCCAGCTACGGGATGAACGGCCTCGCCAAGAATTTTCACGTCGGACATGGCTGGATCGAGGGTGGCCCGCTGCGGTTCATTCCGAAGCAGCAGCCGGGGGTCGCAGAGGGCGAACTCAGCGGTGAGTTGTACCAGGCGGGTGTAGGAGTTGCCGGAGTCGAAGCACTCGCCAACCTGGCGCGCGCGATCGGCAAGTCAGATATCGCGCTGACGCTTGACAACGAAGCCACGCAGCAGCGCGCCACGATCGAAAAGGTCTTCTGGTCGCCGCAGAACAAATTTTATGGATACGCTCTCGATTCTGCCGGAAAGCTCATCGACAAGCCTAGCGTGCTCGGAACTGTGCCCATGTGGTTCGGCGAACTCGATCAGCGCAAGAGCGATCTCTTCCTCAACCAGATGGCCGGGCCCGCGCATCAAGCCGACTGGGGCATGCGCATCATCTCTCAGCAGGACCCCGACTACGGGCCCACCGGATACCATTTCGGCAGCGTGTGGCCGCTCTCCACCGGCTGGGCCTCAATCGCCGGCTACCGTTACCACCGCCCGATCTACGGCTATGCCAACCTCATGGCCAACGCACAACTGGCGCACGATGGATCGCCGGGACGCGTGACCGAAGTGCTCTCGGGCGACTATTACACGCAGCTCGCCACCAGCACGCCGCACCAGATCTGGTCGTCGGCCATGGTCGTCACCCCGCTGATGCGTGGACTGCTGGGACTCGAAGTTAACGCCCTGAAATCGAGCGTGGTATTGGCGCCGCATTTGCCTGCCGGATGGAACGACTTTGCCATTCAAAACGTCAAGGTTGGAGCCACGACAATCGACTTCACCTTCCACCGCGCCGGGGACGACATGACTCTCGAGGTCCAGCGGCACGGCAACCAGACCGTGCAACTGGAGTTCTCTCCAGCTGTCAGCCTGCGCGCGAAAATTGTCGAGGCTACGGTTGCCGGTAATAAGGTTACGCCGTCGGTCTCGGCCAACGAGAACGATCAGCACGCCACAGTTTCAGTATCCATCGCCAGCGGCACAACGACGATCCACCTTCGCGTCACCGATGACTTTGGCATCGCCTACCCCTTTGCGGCACCTGCTGAGGGAGCCGTCAGTTCAAACTTAAAGATTGTCTCGGAAGCATGGAACGACGCTCACGACAAGCTGCAACTGCAAGTCACGGGTGTAGGCGGAGCTAAATACGAGATCCCCATTTACCGCGCACCCAGTGGCATCGCAGTCGAGGGTGCGGTCATTACTAAGGCCGAGTCAGGATTAGCCCTGGAAGTATCGTTCCCGCCGGGAACGCCTGGGGCCTATACCACGCGTGCGATCACGATTCAGTTTCCTGCAAAATGAAAGCCCGCTGTGCGCGGTGTTCTAACAAGACGAGTGGCCAATCGGGCATGCCGAGTGGAGGAACCGGGGTTGTCCGGCGTCGGCAGACCTCTCCTCGCTTCATCCAATTCCTACCAGGCCACTATGGGTGTCCGCAGTTACATCTGTTTCGGGAGCAGATACATTCAAAAACCATGATACTTTTATCCCACCGCAATCAAGTCGCATGCCGCATGGCTCAACGGCATGCATTGCCTGGCCAACAGAATGGAGGTGGATCTTGCGCATATTCATCGGAGGCTCGCTGGAGAACGTCCCGAGAGATAAGGAAGATTGCTTCACATTTGTTGCAGCCTTGGCTCGCGCGACTGTGGAACAAGGTCACACTTTGCTGAATGGTTGCCGTAGCTCCTTAGATCTGGGGACCGCAAAGGCAGCGCAGGACTGGCTGGTGAATAATGGAAGACAGCCTGCTGACCAAATCAAGAGCTATTGTCTGAAGGGCGCGAAGCCAGTTCATAACGTCGGAAGAGTTCTCTACTCAGAGCTCTCGGACTGGAACATGAGCCACCCTGACCTAAAGCTTCCGGAACAGATCGACCAAGCTGACGTGACCATCTTTGTTGCTGGTGGTGAGGGCACTTTCTGGGCAAAGAATTGGGCGTATTACGCCCGGAAGCCCATCCTGGGAATTCCGCGATTTGGTGGAGCTGGCGAAACCATTTACGAGCAGGAGTTGACGCGTCTTCGGGCGGCGATCCCTCCCGTGGCTGAAGAATATGAAATGCTCAATCAGCTTGTCACGGACAACTTTCAAAAGTACGCGAATGACACAATTGACCTGGCCAAGCGGCTAGCTATGCCGCGAAGTGTGTTCGCGATTATGACGTTCAAGCCGGAGTTTGCTGATGTAATTGATTCTTATCAATCGGCATTTGGTGAATTTGACTTTAAGGCGGAGAGGACTGACGATCCGGAGTCTCCCGAGTCTCTGGAGCGGATCATACCCCGCATAGAAATGGGCATTCGTCGAAGCGCTATTGTTATTGCTGACGTTAGCGAGTCTAGTCCAAATGTCTTCTATGAATTGGGATTTGCAAAGGCTCTTGGAAAGGATGTGATAGTAACCGCCAAAGAAGGTACTCCGCGGCCTTTTGACATAAGTGATGTACCTATCCTCTATTGGCAATCACAGATAGAACTGAAACAGAAACTTAGAGCATGTCTGGCCGGTTTACGGCACAAGTACGGAATGTGACGCCTCTGGGTCGCTCCGAATTTGTGTCTACTTTTCCAGAGTAATGGTCTGCCGTAGTGGGTTTCACCTGGTTCGGGCGCCTCTGGGTTTTTTTGCGAAGGCGCCATTGCAGCGGCCATGAAACTCATCGCATACTGTTACCCGTGAAGATCGAAGGTCCCGTTCTCTCGGGCAGACACATTCGCCTTGAACCCCTCCACCACCGCCACGTTGACGGCCTCGTTGCCGCAGCGGCAGCGGACCTTTCCCTCTACCAATGGAGTCCCGTCCCACAAGGCGAGGTCGAAGCCGCCAGCTACGTTGACACCGCTCTAGCCTGGCAGGACGGAGGCACCGCTGTACCGTTCGCGACTGTCCGCGCGGAGGACGATGTTGTTATCGGTTCAACCCGGTTCTTTAACCTGGAGCGATGGTCATGGCCGCAGGGCCACCCACGGCACGGCCACGAACTCGATGCCTGTGAAATCGGCTACACCTGGCTCGCCCGCCAGGCCATCCGGACTGCGGCCAACACCGAGGCCAAGTTGCTCATGTTGACGTACGCCTTTGAGACTTGGGAAATGCTCCGTGTATGTCTTCATACGGACGTGCGCAACCAGCGTTCGCGCGCTGCCATCGAGCGCATTGGAGGAAAGTTCGAAGGGATTCTTCGCGCCCATCGCATGGCCGCCGACTTTATAGCTCGCGACTCGGCGCGCTATTCGATCGTGGCGGCAGAATGGCCGGATGTGAAACGCCGGCTCCACCAACTCTTGGATCAAGCATGATCGACGTGGCAGTGTATTGAAGCGATATACTCGTCTTACGCGTTCATGAGAATCAGTGCCACACTCGCTGCATGCAGGGCGTTGATCGCCGTACTCTGCATCCTCACAATTGCCGGCGGCGTTTCGCTGGCGCAAAGCGCGGCGGAAGGTCAGCTTCCCTCTCATCCCCAACCTCAGGCTTCACCCCAAACGCCCCCGCCTTCGCAGACACCGCGGACCGCGCCGTCCACCACGCCGTCGTCGACTCCTGTGCAGCCACCCACAGCCGCCGAGCAGCAGGCCGCAACTGTCATTCCCGCGTCTGCCGAGCGCCACTATCATGCCGGACGTAGCGCGGAAAAAGACAAGGACTCCGCGACTGCGATGGAGGAATATCGCGCCGCCATCAAGGAATTTCCCGATTACGTGGACGCGCGCTACCGTCTCGCCAATCTGCTGATGGACCATCAGGGTTACAACGAAGCTATCGCCGAGTTGCGCCAGGTGGTGATGTTGCGGCCGACCGACGCCAACGCCCGCAACGATCTCGGGTTCGCGCTGAAGAAGAGCGGCGATGCCAAAGGTGCGGCTGCCGAATATCTGCAGGCCATCCGCCTCAATCCCAAGTTGGCGGTCGCCCACAACAATCTCGCCAACCTCTTGTATGCCAGCAAGCAGTACCGGGCTGCCATCGACCACTATCAGGCGGCGTTGCAGATCCAGCCCAACAATGCGGATGCGCGCATGAACCTGGCCACCGCGCTCGATGTGATCGGCAAGACCGACGAAGCCATCGCCCAATACCAGGAAGCAGTGCGCCTTCGTCCCAACGACGCCAACATTCACTTCAATCTCGCTATCGCCTATCAGAACAAGAAGGACCTGACCTCAGCCGTCGCCGAGTTGAAGTCCGCAAGCAAGCTTGCGCCTGATTGGATTTCTCCTCGCCTGATGCTGGTGAAGATGTTGAAGGATTCCGATCCCAAGACCGCGCTCGATGAATGTATGATCGCCGACGGGCTCTCACAGGACGCCAAACTCCACGACCAGTGCCTGGAATTGCAGAAGCGCACGCAATAGGCCGGCGCTCTTCCCTCCCCGCTGAGACCCCTGTCGAATCGCAAAGCCCACTTCCAGCATCCACATCCCCACGAGGATTTATGGGTTCCCTGAATTGGCTCACGCAGGAGGCACTTCCTGGTGCGCTGGAAAGTTCAACTGTCTCATCGCAGAATCCCGATGCCGGCCTGCTTGACTCCTATTCGCGTGCTGTAGTGGGCGCTGTCGCCCGCGTCAGTCCGGCGGTTGTGAACATCCAGGTGCGCCAGAAGGACAACCGTCAAGGCGGCTCCGGCTCGGGCTTTGTTTTCACTCCCGACGGCTTCATGCTCACCAACAGCCATGTGGTCCACGGCGCGGCGGAAATTTCCGTCACCACCGAGGAAGGCGATCGCTTTCCCGCCGAATTGGTGGGCGACGATCCCGATACCGACCTCGCCGTGCTTCGCGGACGCACCTCTGCGCCATCGGTTCCGCTGGGCAGCTCACGTCGTCTCGCTGTCGGGCAACTGGTGATCGCCATCGGCAACCCACTCGGCTTCCAGCATACGGTAACAGCGGGCGTGGTGAGCGCGCTGGGGCGCACCATGCGCTCGCGTTCCGGCCGGCTCATCGATGGCGTGGTCCAGACCGATGCGGCATTGAATCCGGGCAACTCAGGAGGGCCGCTGGTCGATTCACAGGGACGGGTGGTGGGCGTGAACACCGCAACCATCATGGGAGCACAGGGCATCTGCTTCGCCATAGGCGCCGACACGGCGGAGTTCGTCGCTTCCCGCCTGATTCGCGATGGCCGCATTCGACGCAGCTATGTTGGCCTGATGGGACACGGCGTCCCGCTCCATCGCCGCATCGTTCGCTACTACGATCTGCCCTCCGACAGTGGGCTGTTAGTGGAGGGCGTCGTCCCGGGCTCGCCCGCCGAGCAAGCCGGATTGCGCGAGCGCGACGTCATTGTCAGTTTTGACGGCCATACCATCTCCGGCGTGGACGACTTACACCGCCTGCTGACGGCGGAACGCAGCGGCCGCGCCGCGGAAGTTGCCGTTGTACGGGGAACAGAGATGCGCAAGCTATTAGTTGTTCCCCAGGCCCACGGCGACTGACCGGCAGAGACTAATTCTGGGCACTTCGGTAATGTCGCCGGGCCTTCTGTCGATTGCCGCAGACCGACATGTCGCACCAGCGCCGGCTGCGATTGCGGCTCTCATCGAGAAACAGCCAGGCGCAATCGTCTGCCGCGCACTGACGCACCAAAGGCAAACTATCCGAGGTCAGCAATTCCGCTGCCGACAGCGCGATCGGCCATAGCATTTGAGACCGGCTTTCCGCCTCTTCCGCCTTCCACTGCCAGCGATAGCCATCCTGCGATGTCGGCATCAACCGTCGATGCTTCCACGCGTCCAGGGCGAAATCCTCGATCAGCTTCACGTCTTTGGCCGCGATCGGCCTTTCAGCAGCCACCGAAGAGAACACGCGATAGATCGCTTCCCGTAACATCATTGCTGCCGGAAGTACACGATCCACATTGAGACGCTTGACCAAGGGGCGCTTTGCCAGGAAGTCAGCCTTGGCCGGGGAGAGCAGCTTAGCCTGTTTGGCGAACCCTACCAGGCGAGCATAATTCGACAACTCGTCTCGGGCCCTGTCGGGCTGATTGCGTTTAAGAACTGTGTTAGCAAAATCCAGGCACAAAGCGCCTCCGCTGAGGTCGAATTTGCGGTCCCAATCCGCCTTTTCTCTGGTCATTTTTCCTCTTTTCTAACTGCTATTCCCCTCGATAGCGGTTACGTCACGCAACCTCGGGTCCCTCGACTTCCGATTTCAGCTTCGCAGATTGACTGGTCCCGCGGCTGATCAAGAACACGGCAAACAGAGTCAGCAGTCCCGCCTCCAGCACGCGAACGCTGATGATCTCTCCCGCCCACAACCATCCCAGCAACACCGCAATGATCGGATTGGCATAGGTGTGGGTTGAGACCAGCGTGGGCGAAGCATGATCGAGCAACCAGGTGTAGGCGGTGAAGGCAACGATCGATCCGAAGGTGATCAGGTAGAGCAGGGCCCACGCCGACCGCGCCGTCACGGTCGCGATGTGAAAGTTGGAGAACTCGCCGGTCAGGGCCGCAGCCAGCAGCAACACCGTGGCTCCCACGATTTCCGGCATGCCGGCCCGCGCCACAGGGTCAAGCGGCAAAGAAGCGCTCCGCGAATAGAAAACGCCCACCGACCACGACACCGCACCTAACACGATCGCGATCGAGCCAATCAGCAGGGCGTGGTGACCCGGGCCAGATTCGGGCCGCATTAGCAGGGCCACGCCGGCAATGCCCAGCAGCAGACCCATCACGGTCGTCCCTGTCAACCGCTCCCCGTGCGAGACCACAGTTGCCATCAGTGCGATCCAGATGGGCTCGCTGGCTACCAGTAGCGACGCCAGCCCCGAGGGAACGACCGTCTCGGCCCAATGCAGGCTGCCGTGGCCGATGGCGAAATAAAGGGTGCCCAAGACCAGGCTGGCCCGCCATTCCGCAATGGTTGGCCGGTGGCCGCGGGCGTACGCCCACGCTAACAACGCTAATCCGGCGATGCTGTGACGGATCCCTGCCACGGCCAGCGGCGGAATGGTTTCCACCGCGTAACGTATGGCCAGGTAAGTCGATCCCCAGATGACGTAGATGGCGAAAAAGGCCAGGAACAGGGCCATGCGGCTGGGCCTGGTCGAAGGTCGTAGGCGCAGACCATGTGGCAGATCGTTACTAACCACTGTAGGGGACATTACTGGTTATGAACTGTAACACAAAGTTCTACCGCGAACGCTGGCCTGATCTGTGACCTGCTGCAGGCCGGTCAACAACAGATTTTCTCGCGAACCGACGCTGCCTAGTTTCCGCCGGCATTTCGGCCGGATTGGTTCAATTTGTAGTCCTGATAGCGGATCGTAAGCACGGCCTTGCCTCCCAACCGGACGTCGGTCACAGTTTCGTTGAGGGACGGGAGGTAGAACTTGCCGATTTTCTGGTAGCGGTGATGGATTTGCGATTTCTTCGTCCAGAACGAAGGGTTCCGGGCGGGCTCAGCATCGATGCGGGTCACGGCAAAATCCAGTGCGTCGATCCAAATAGTCCCGCGATAGAGGAACTTGGTTTCGCGCAGTGGTTGCACGTCCATCACGTAAAGATCGCGCCCGGCGTCCACCTCGCATCCCCGGAGGGCGAAGCGGTAGTTATCTGCCGTCAGCGCCGCCTCGCTGCGGTTCTTCGCATCTCCCGAAGACTCCTGCTCTGACTCCAGCAGTTTGCGAAACACGCGGGTCAGGATCAGCTTCGAGCCCGACTCGGCGAGCACGGCAAATACCTTGGTGCCGGGAGCGTGGTAGGACACTTTCACATTCATCTCGGCATTGCGCGACGAAGGAAAGCCGGTGTAGTCAAGCGTGTACTGGCGAAGCGACTCAAAGTTGCGCAACTGTTGCGTCCGTTCGGCGTTGTTCACAGCCAGACGCTGGGAAACCTGCAGGCTAGTGAGGTTGTTCGCATCCCCGCATGGGGGCGTCACGGCGTCAGGGCCGGCGCCAATGGCAACGCCCACAGAAATGAATAACACAATTACGAGGGATGCAATCTGACGGGGCCGCTTCATGAACACACCACGCGTAGAGCTTTGAGGTCCGCAAAGAGTTCCGCGATGGAAGGCTCGGAAGCCATGGAACTGTCCTCAGCTTACATCAAAGGGGAAACGCTGGGTGTGCACTTTTGCACTATCACCGCTTCGTTCAATTTCTTCCAGTACAATTCCGTTGGCCGCGCTGCGGTGGTTGGAGTTCAATTTCTTTCGCGGCAGGGGAAAGAACATGGGCCACGTACAAACCGAACTGAAAGCGGACGTGCTGCGCATCATGCTGGACCGTCCGGAGAAGAAGAACGCGCTTTCCAACGCGATGTACACCGCTCTGGCGGATGCAGTGGAACAGGGCGATGCTAATCCCGATGTGCGGGTCATGCTGCTGCACGGCAACGGCGACTCGTTTACCGCCGGCAACGATCTGGAAGATTTCGTAGCCAACCCATGGAAAGGACAGACGGTGCCTCCGGCGTTGCGATTCATCGCGGCGGTGGTGGGCGCGAAGAAGCCCATCATCGCTGCGATACAGGGAATGGCGGTGGGGATCGGAGTCACCATTCTGCTGCATTGCGATCTGGTATACGCCGCGGACAATGCCCGCCTGGTGATGCCATTCGTCAATCTTGGGATCGTGCCCGAGGCAGGTTCGACCGTGCTGTTGCCGGCGCTGGTGGGGCGTCAACGGTCGGCGGAACTGCTGATGTTGGCAGCGCCGATTACCGCCCAGCGCGCGTACGAGTTGGGAATGGTGAACGCGGTGGTTGCGCCCGAGGCTCTGCTACCGACCGCGCTGGAGGCCGCACAGAAACTGGCGGAAAAGCCTGCCGGAGCGTTGCGGGCGACCAAGGCGCTGCTGCGCAAGTCGGGCCAGGCGGAATTGGAGCGCGCCATGCGCGACGAAGTGCAGGTCATCGCCGAGCGGTTGGGCTCTCCGGAGACCCGCGAGGCGCTGACGGCATTTCTTGAAAAGCGCAAACCCAATTTTTCACAGTTTCGATAGCAGTTAACTGATAGCGCGCTTTCCAGGTGCCCCCGATTTGCAGGAAGAGGGGCAGGTACGGGGATTCCCCGCTTGACGTAAGTTGCTGAGAATGTTTACCTATGGGGTACTTAGTCTCACGTGGGGCGGCGCCCGATGCCAGAGAACGAGAATACGCTTGCGTCGCAAGTCTTCGACCAGTTGCGGCAAGCCATGGCTTCCGACGCGGCCGCTTTCACCGAACTCTACCGGGACTACCTGGCTGACGCGTGGCGATTGCTGGGAATGCTGCGCGAAGCAGTGCAGCAGCAGCAACTAGAGGAATTGAGAGCAAAAGCTCATCACCTGAAGGGCAGTAGCATGGTTCTGGGAGCGCGCGCTGTGGCGCAATGCGCAACTTCCCTTGAGGAAATGGGGCGCCAGGCCGATGTTCAAGGTGCAGTCGCCATGCTGGAGCGGACCCATCAGGCGTTGCAGCATGTTCAGTCCGAATTGGCTGACCGTCTGGGCGCCGGTGTAGTTCCGGCAGACAAGTCGGCCGCATAGTAAGAACGCTTCACAGTTCAAGCGCAACCGTGGCCACGACTCCAATTCGCGTACTGATCGCTGACGATCACCCCGTGGTGCGGGTCGGCCTGCGCAACATGTTGCAGGGCGATTCCTTCATCAAGGTGGTGGGCGAAGCGCGCGATGGCGTAGAAGCGCTGGACCTCGCCCGAAGACTGCGCCCGGACATCCTGCTGCTGGACTTGGCCATGCCGATTGTTGCGGGCATGGAGGCGCTGCGCGAGATGACCTCGGCCAACCTGAACACGCGCACCATCGTGCTGACTGGGTTGATCGACAATCGACAGATCCTGGAAGCGCTGCAACTGGGGGCCCACGGAATCGTACTGAAGGACGCGGCGGTCGAGCACCTGTCGCAGTGCATTCGCGCTGTGATGCAGGGGCAATACTGGCTGGAAGGACGGCCGGTGCAGAATCTCGTGCAGGTCCTGCGCGACCTGACCGTACAAACTACCGCGCCACCACGCAAGACTTTCGGTCTGACCGCGCGAGAATTGGAAGTGGTCACGCTCATCACCGAAGGGTGCACGAATAAGGACATTGCCAAGCAATTTGGCATCAGCGAAGAAACGGTCAAGCGCCATCTCACCAACATCTTTAATAAGCTAGGCGTAGGAAACCGCCTGGAACTGGCGCTGTTCGCGCTCAATCACAATTTACTGCCGCCGACGGAAGGCAACTAAGCTGAACGGCGGTTTGAGTTCTTCGTCGCGATCGGGTACTTCGGGTTTGCGCGGTACCGGCTAGTACATTCCGGCCGGGCCGGTTGCCTCGGTGCTCGCGCTGGCTGACGAGCACCAAAGCAGGATCGCCTACTACAACCCTCTAACGGCAGACGCGGGGCGAGAAGTCTGATACTCTCTGCCCACAGGAAACTCCCAAAACTATGGCTTCGAGGAAACGCGCTGCGACACGAGCCGCGAAGAAACCATCGTCATCGACGAAGCAGATTGTGCTGCCGCCGCTGGCCCGAGACCAGCACGAACTGGTGATCATCACCGGCATCAGCGGCGCCGGAAAACTCTCCGCGCTGAAGACCTTCGAAGACCTCGGCTACTACGCGGTCGACAATCTGCCCGTTGGCCTGCTTCTGAACTTCGCCGACCTGGTGCGCGACTCGGCGGAAATTGAACGCGCGGCACTGGTGGTCGATATCCGCGAGGGCGCGCGGCTCGACAAACTGCCACAACTGCTGCAATCGCTGCGCAGATCCCTGAAGACCACGGTCCTGTTTCTCGAAGCCAGCGAAGAGGCGCTACTGCGCCGCTATAGTGAGACGCGGCGTCCGCATCCGCTGGGGCGCACAACCTCGGTCAAGGCTTCCCTCCTCTCCGAGCGGCGGCGCCTGCAACCGGTGCGCGCGATCGCCGACCTGGTAGTCGATACCAGCAAATTTAATGTTCATGAGTTGCGCGACTCTCTTACCGAGCGCTTCCGGAGCGCCAAGCAGGAGCAGAACATCCTCATCTCGTGCGTCAGTTTCGGCTTCCGCCAGGGAGTGCCGGACGACGCCGACCTGATGTTCGACGTGCGCTTCCTGCCCAATCCGCACTTCATTCCTAAATTCCGCCCATTTACGGGACGGAACCCGCAGGTGGCACGTTACATTCTCTCGTTCCCCCAGACCAAGGAGTTCATCGCCCGCATATCGGAACTGCTGGTGTACCTGATCCCGCACTACATCCGCGAGGGCAAGAGCTACCTGACCATCGCGTTCGGCTGCACCGGCGGCAAGCACCGCTCGGTGCTGATTACCGAAGAGGTCAAGAAGCGACTGGCCAAGGCGGGCTATAACGTCAAGGTGGTCCATCGCGACTCGCCGGTGTCGGAATAGGCTGTTTTCAGATCAGGCAGGACACCCAGGCGCGATGAGTTTCATTGAGGAAGAACCAGTTATCTCTAGCATTGTCTGGCGGTCAACCGCTGTATACTCCCAGTTATCTAGAAAGATAATCCTGCGGCAGTTTGCGCTCCTATTTTTCTACCGCGTCACTTACTTGCAATGGAGAATGGCCAATGAAAAAGTCCTTAACCCTCGTACCAGCGCTCTTAGCCTGCCTCGTTCTAATAACCGGCTCCGGCTTTGCCGTCAGCTACACCGTCAACAATACCGATTCCGGCTGGTATAGCCAGTCTGGGGTCAATGGCAGCGGCAACACCAACTACTCGGCCGGCAACCACCTCAACAGTCAGTTGAATGATTACTTCTCGTTCAGCTTGGCCGGAGTTTCTGGCTCTCTGACCGCCGCCACCTTCAACGTCTATTCGTACAGCGTGTTTATCGCCGGCACCTACAGCATCTATGGAACGAGTTTGACTCCGGCGCAGGTCGGCGGTGGCTGCAACAATTGCATTTCAACCTTCACTGCCCTCGCATCGGGTCCGGCTATCGGTTCCATCAACGTGATGACATCCAACTCCAATTCGTGGCTGACGCTCACCCTGAACTCCGCCGGCCTGGCGTGGCTGACCACCAACGAAGGTAATGGCATTGTTTTGGGAGGAGCTTTCCCGCAACCCGCCGACGGCAACGACAACGACTTGTTCGGATATAGCGATTTCAACGGCGGCAACAACCTGTCCATCAACACAGTCCCTGAGCCCGGTACACTGATGATGTTTGGCTCCGGAATTCTGGGCTTGGCGGGCGTGACACGCCGCAAGTTCATGCGGTAGATCGTAGAGAAAGCCCTAACCTGCACGAAATGCCGGGGCCCTATGCTCCGGCATTTTTCTGTCTTGAAGTGTCCACTCCGGTATCATCTCGTATCGTCGCGGCACTAAGTTCCGCTAGAATCACTGTTTGCACGTCCACCCTTCCAAAACGAGTACGCCCGTCATGCTGCGCCGGGGAACGCGGGGCCTATGCATCAACTGAAGCGACTATTGCACTACGTCAAGCCGTACTGGTTGCAGTTGCTTGCTTCGGTGGTGTCGATGGCGCTGGTGGGGTTGTTCGACGCATTCCGTCTGCTTCTGATCGGGCCCATCTTTGACCATGTGCTGAATCCAGGGACGCAGCCGCACGAGTTGCAGTTGCTGCCTACTACAAACTGGGCAATGCAGTTGAACTGGTTCGTGCCCGAGCGCTTCCACAACGTGTGGACGATGGTGGCTTTTGCTCTGGTAGCGGCCACAGTACTGAAGGGCGCGTTCGATTATCTCGGCACTTACCTGGTGAACTATGCCGGATTCGGCATGATCACCGATCTGCGCAACGAACTCTATACCGCGACCCTGCGGCGCTCGGTGGCGTTTTTCCAGAAGCACTCGACGGGCACGCTCCTGTCGGCGCTGATCAACGATATTGAGCGGGTGCAGTACGCCATGTCCACGGTACTGGCGGAATTTCTGCAGCAATTTTTCACCCTCATCTTTACTGCCGTGGTGGTGGTGCTGCTGGGCGGGAAGCTGGCCTGGGTACTGGTACTGTTCATCCCCGTCATTCTTATGTCCGCCCGCCGAGTCGGCCAGCGGGTACGCAGCACGACCCGCAAGGGTCAGGACAAGCTCGCGGAAATCCAGAATATCCTGCACGAAACCATCACCGGCGTGCGCATCGTGAAGGCCTTCTCCATGGAAGCCTGGGAGACGGGCCGATTCCGCGATGCGGCGAAGCGGCTGTTCCGCGCTAATCTGCGCTCAGTGAGCGCCGCTGCCATCAGCTCGCCGATGATGGACATCTTCGGCGCCATCGCGATTGCGCTGCTGATCCTGATGGGACGTGAATACATCAAGCACCACGTGTTCACCGAAGGCATCTTCCTGGCGTTCATCGTGGCGGTATTCAAGCTTTACGAGCCGGTGCGAAAGTTCGCGCAGTTTAACAACAACTTCCAGCAGGCGCTGGGCGCGTCGTCCGCCATCTTCAATTTTCTCGATGCTCAGGATGACGTCCGGGAGAAGACCGGCGCGATCAAGATGCCGCCCTTCCACCAGGGCATTCGCTTTGAGCACGTGTATTTCAGCTACAAGCAGGGTGACGACCATCGCGAAGTGCTGCATGACATTAATCTCGACGTCGCGCCGGGAGAAGTGCTGGCCATCGTGGGCTCCAGTGGATCGGGCAAGACCACGCTGGTGCACCTGCTGCCGCGTTTCTTCGATGTGAGCCGCGGGCGACTGCTGATCGACGGACACGACGTGCGCGATCTTACGGTGGCATCGTTGCGCTCGGAGATCGCCATCGTCACGCAGGACACCATCCTGTTCAACGACACAGTGCGGAACAATATTGCCTACGGCCAGCCGACCATTCCCAAAGAAAAAGTGGAGGCGGCGGCGCGTGCGGCATTGGCCCACGACTTCATCATGGGGCTGCCCAACGGTTACGACAGCAAGATCGGGGAGCGCGGCCTGCGCCTGAGCGGTGGTGAAAGGCAACGAATCTCCATCGCCCGCGCGATCCTGAAGAACGCCCCCATCCTGATTCTCGACGAAGCGACCTCCGCTCTCGATACCGAGAGCGAGTCGCTGGTCCAATCTGCACTGCAAAACCTGATGACGGGGCGCACGGTATTCGTGATCGCGCACCGGCTCTCGACCGTGCGGAGGGCCGACCGCATCCTGGTGCTGGAGAACGGCCTGATTACCGATGAGGGCACCCACGAGCGGCTAATGACACGCGCCGGGACCTATCGCAGGTTGTACGAGCTGCAATTTGTGGATGCCGAAATCGGCAACGGAAGCGAGTAGGACAGGAATGAAATGGAAGCGCCGGAGTTGCGCGATGTTTGCGAGGAGCTTAGGGACGAAATGAAGATTCGGTCGATGACGGGATATGCGCAGGTCAAGACGCACGTGAACGACCAGCTCACGCTCACCGTCAGCCTGAAATCGGTGAACCATCGTTTCCTCGATCTGCACCTGCGGATTCCTTCCGACTTGGACCAGGTCGAGATGAAGGTGCGCCGGGTGCTGAAGGAACGCCTGCATCGCGGACACATTGAAGCTACGCTCAGTGTCGAGCGCGCGGGCGGTGTGGAGTTCGCCGTTAACCGCGAACTGGTGGGCGGATACCTGAGCGCGTTTCGCCTGGCCGCCGAAGAGTTTGGCGTGAGCGCCGAGCCTGATCTTAACGCTGTGCTGAAATTGCCGGGTGCACTGAACGCGGCAGGGCCGGGCGATGCCGCTGAAGAACTCGAGCAGAAAGTCACTGCGGCGCTGGAGCAGGCCATCGAGCGGCTGAACCACATGCGCGAGGAAGAGGGCCGCGGCGCCGGCGTGGAGCTGCGCGAACGCATGCAGCACCTTTCGAAGGCGACCAGGGAAGTCGAAGGGCTGCGCGGCAAGGTGATCAAGGCGTATCACGAGAAAGTACATGGCCGCATGCAGGAACTGATTGGCGCGCACGCCGACCCGGACCGCATTCTTCAGGAGGCCGCGATGCTGGCGGAACGCAGCGACATCCAGGAAGAGCTGGTGCGGATGAAGAACCACATTGAGCATTTTCTGGGTCATCTCGATGGTGGCGGCGAAGTGGGCAAGAAACTCGACTTCCTGCTGCAGGAAATGAACCGCGAAGCCAACACGCTGCTGTCGAAGACCACGGGCGTGGCGGGCGAAGCGCTGCGCATCACCGAACTGGGGCTGGCGATGAAGTCGGAGATCGAGAAAGCCCGCGAACAGGTGCAGAACCTCGAATGAATGGAATCGTGTTCATCATCTCGGCCCCTTCGGGATCGGGCAAAACGACGCTGACGGCAGAGTTGCGGCGCGTCGTGCCCAACCTGGAATTTTCCATCAGCTACACCACCCGTCTGCCGCGCGGCAGTGAGCAGAGTGGGCGCGAATATTTCTTTATCACGCGCGAGGAATTCAAGAAGATGATCGGCGAGGACCAGTTCGTGGAGTACGCCGAGGTTTTCGACAATTACTACGGCACCGCCCGCAGCTTTCTGCGCGAGGCGTTCGCGCGGGGCAATGACGTGATCCTCGACATCGATGTGCAGGGCGCGGCACAGGTAAAGAAGCGTATGCCCGAGGCGATCAGCATTTTTATCCTTCCGCCGTCACGCCAGGAGTTGGAGAGCCGCCTTCGCCGGCGGACTGTCGCGGAGAACGCTGAACGCAGCAAGCTGACCGGCGAGGAGATGCCGGCGGAGAAGGTCGAGGCTATTCTGCAGCGGCGGTTACAGGAAGCTTCGCGAGAGATTGAGAATTATTCGCAGTATGACTATATTCTGGTGAATGAGAAGGTGGAGGCGGCCATCGACGTCCTGCAGGCCGTGGTAAAGGCAGAGCGCATAAAGCGGTCCCCTGGTTCGCGAGATGCCGAGGAGCAACGCGTGCTGGCCACCGCCGAACTGGCTGAGCGTCGGCATATGATGGAGAAGGTGCAGACGATCCTGGCTACATTTGATTTTTCCGGTAATCGCAGCTAAACGGAGTGACAAATGAATTTGGCTGATGGATTTGACAGCAAGTATCGCTATGTCCTGGTCGCAGCTCGGCGGGCCCGCCAACTGCAGAATGGCGCGCATCCGGTGGTTGAGCCGCACTCCGGCAAGGCCTGCCGTATCGCCGAACAGGAGATCAACGCCGGCAAGGTGAAGTGGGAGATAGGCAAGACTCCTGCCCAAGTTGCCGACGAGATCTTGTCGAAGGCAGTCGGCGGGGAGAGCGACGAGTAGCTTTTCCGCATCAAACGATTACGCCCCTCCTCTCGTTAGGGGGAAAGCTGAAGCCATCATGAAAGTCGCGTTAGGAGTGACCGGAGGCATCGCCGCCTACAAGGCTGCCGAGGTCGTGCGCCTGCTGCAGGACCGCGGCGTGCGAGTTCAGGTCGTCATGACCGATGCGGCGCAGGAGTTCGTGCGCCCCCTCACCTTCGCGGCGCTCTCTGGCGAAAAGGTCATTACCGGGATGTTTAGCGGCAGCGACGCGGAGCCAAATCTGGATTCCGCGGTGGAACACATCGCGGTCGCGCAGTCGATCGGCGCCCTGCTGGTTGCGCCGGCCACGGCTGACGTCCTCGCGAAGTTTGCTCAAGGCATTGCCAACGACTTTCTGACCAGTCTGTATCTTGCGACCAAAGCGCCGGTGATCGTGGCTCCGGCGATGAATGTCAACATGTGGGAGCATCCCGCGACCCGCGCCAACTTGGAAATTTTGCGGCAGCGTGGCGTCCACATCGTCGAACCCGATAGCGGTTACCTGGCATGCGGCATGATCGGCGCGGGACGTCTCGCCGAACCTGAACACATCGTTGCGGCGACGCTCGAGCGACTCGGCGTGGCGCAGGACCTTGCGGGTGAGACCGTCTTGGTTACCGCCGGCCCGACGCACGAGCCAGTTGATCCGGTGCGGTATATCGGCAACCGTTCCAGCGGCAAGATGGGTTATGCGCTGGCCGAAGCGGCGCTGCGGCATGGGGCTCATGTCGTGCTGGTCAGCGGACCGACAACGCTGACTCCTCCCTCCGCTGCGGAAACGATTTTCGTCGAGACGGCGCAGCAGATGCGCACCGCGGTGCTCGATCGCTGGGAGAAAGCCGGGATCATCATCATGGCAGCGGCAGTGGCTGATTACCACGTGAAGAACGTCTCGCTGGAAAAGATCAAGCGTAGCGGCCCGATGGATCTGCATCTCGAGCCCAACCCTGACGTCCTTGCCGATCTGGGCAGCCTGCGGCACGCCAGCGGCAAGACCACGCCGCTGCTGATCGGATTCGCCGCCGAAACCACCAACCTGCTGGAGAACGCGCGCGCCAAGCTGACGAAGAAACGCGTCGACGCGATCGTCCTGAACGATGTCGCGCGCGCCGACATCGGCTTCAATTCCGACCGTAACGAAGTCACGGTGGTGACGGCGCAGGACGCTACTGTGATTCCGGAGGCGAGCAAGCTGGACGTTGCTCAGAAGATTCTCGCTGCCGCCGTCCGTCTGCGGCGACAACAAGCTACACTGGTGCCTGCACCGGTCCGTAGCCGATGACCCTCAATCCCGCCAGCAAATCCGCACTCCGCGAACGCTTGAAGTTTTATCGCGAGTTGGGCATTGGCCCGCTGTATCGGCGTGCGGTCGAACCTGGCGCGGATGCCGGCGAGGCAATCGTCGAAGCTCTCGCAGCGGTTGGAGATCAACTAGCGGCAGAACAAGAGCAAGCAGCTAACGAGGCATATATTCCCAGCAACCAGAATTTGAGCGGCGAAGATCGCGCGGCGCAGTTGCGCGTCATCCTCGACGATATTGGCCCCAACTGCCAGCGCTGCAAGCTCGCCAAGCTCGGGCGCAAGCAAATCGTTTTCGGCACCGGCGATCCCAACGCGGAGTTGATGTTCATCGGCGAAGGCCCGGGTGCGGATGAAGACGAGCAGGGCCTGCCCTTCGTGGGACGCGCCGGTCAACTGCTGAACAACATGATTACCGCCATGGGACTGAAGCGCGAAAATGTGTACATTGCCAACATCGTGAAGTGCCGTCCTCCGGGAAACCGTACGCCGGAACGCGATGAGTGCGACACCTGCTCGTCATTCCTGATGCGGCAAATTCGCGTCGTGCGCCCCAAGGCGATTGTGGCGCTGGGCGCAACGGCCGCCAAGAACCTGCTGGGCATGAACGATTCCATGGCCGCGTTGCGCGGGCGCTTCTACGATTTCTCGCCCAAGGGTTCGATGACGGATACGCCCTTCGATTGCAAGCTGGCCGTCACCTATCATCCTGCGTTCTTGCTGCGCGATCCGCGGCAGAAAAAGGAAACGTGGAAAGACCTGCAGATGGTGATGAAGTTCCTGGGCCTGCACCCGCCGCCACGCGCGACTAACCCAGACGCTGAAGGCAGCTAGCCCGCCATGCCCCGCTTCTGCGATGTGGCCGTGCCGGTTCCCCTGGACGCCGCCTTCAGTTACTCGATTCCCGAAGAGTCGCCCGAGCCGTGCGTGGGCGGGCGCGTGATTGTTCCCTTCCGCGAAAAACGTCTGTGCGGAATCGTCACCGAACTGCACGATCGCGAGCCCAAGTTCGCGGCCAAGCCGGTGCTGCAAGTGCTCGACACCGTCTCGGCGCTTACGCCCGAGCTGATGCAGTTGGGCCGCTGGATCGCCCACTACTACATCGCTCCCATCGGAGAAGTGCTGCGCACCATGCTGCCGCTGGCTGCCGAGTTTCGCCGAGTAATCGGCTACCGCATTACGGATAAGGGATTCGAGGCGCTGCACGCTGCCTCGACCATCGGCTCGTCGCTCCGCTCAAAGCAGGAGCCGGAGCAGCAGATGCTGGAGTACGCCGTGCTCAATCGGCTGGCTGATGGAGAGATGATGCGCGAGGCATCGCTCAGAGCTGCGGCCGGTGCTCCGCGTTCGGTGTTGCAAACCCTGCTGCGCAAGAAATGGATTGCACGCGAAGACTTGAGCGCCGTGCGCGACGCTACTCGTAATGTCCAGATCGCGGTGTTGAAAGAAGTCGAGGGCAAGCTCAACGCCAATCAGCAACGCATCGTAGAGTACCTCCAGGTGCAGCCGGAACAGAGCGCCACGGTGGCTGCCTTACGAGAACTTACGGTACCGCGCACCACGCTGCAGACCCTGCTGCGGCGCGGCATCGTCGAGTTGCGGGATGTGCCCGCGGGCTTCCGCATGTCGGGGCTGAAACCGCGCAAGCTGGAATTCTTGTTCAACCCGGCGCAGAAGGCAGCGCTCGACCAGATCAACGCCGCGGTGGATGAACGAAAGTTCCTGCCCATGTTGCTGCATGGCGTGACTGGCTCAGGCAAGACCGCGGTGTATCTGTCTGCCATGCAGGCCATGCTGGCCAAGGGACGCTCAGCAATCCTGCTGGTTCCCGAGATCGGCCTGACGCCTGCCATGGCCGCGGACCTGCACCAGATTTTCGGTGACGAGGTCGCGATCCTGCATTCGGCTCTCACCGACGACGAGCGGGCGGAGCAGTGGAAGCGCATCCGCGGAGGCGAATCCCACATTGTGGTAGGCACGCGGTCCGCCGTCTTTGCGCCGGTGCCCGACTTGGCGTTGATCGTGGTTGATGAGGAGCACGACCACTCCTACAAACAGGATGAAACACCGCGCTACCATGCGCGGGATGTCGCAGTAATGCGCGCCAAGATGTGTAACGCAGTGGCAGTGCTGGGTTCCGCGACGCCATCGCTCGAGAGCTATTACAACGCCGCGCAGGGCCGCTACAAGCTGATTGAGCTGGCGGAGCGCATCGAGCAGCGGCCGCTGCCCGAGGTCGAGATCCTCGACATGCGGGAGGAGTTCCAGCGCACCAAGAAGGAAGAGGTGCTGTCGCGCAAGCTCGTGGAGGAGATCGGCGAGTGCATGGCGCGCAATGAGCAGGCAATGATCCTGCTGAACCGGCGCGGCTTCTCGTCGTTCGTGCTGTGCCGCTCCTGCGGCGATACCGTGCAATGCCGCAACTGCGCTATTGCCATGACCTACCACAAGCGCGAACACCGCCTTATCTGCCACTACTGCGGATTCGTGCGGCCTGCGCCGACGACGTGTCCCAAGTGCGGCAGCGACTATGTGCAGTACCTGGGCACGGGTTCGGAGAAGCTGGAGCAAATCCTGCACGGGCTCTTTCCGCAGGCGCGTATTGGCCGCCTCGATCGCGACACCGTGCGCGGGCGCGACGACCTTGAGCGCATTCTGAGCGCGCTGCATGCGAGGGAGATCGACCTGCTGGTGGGCACGCAAATGATCGCCAAGGGACACGACATTCCCAATGTGACCTTGGTGGGCGTCGTTGGCTCTGATGCGGCGCTGAGCTTTCCCGACTTCCGCGCTGCCGAGAGAACGTTCCAGTTGTTGACCCAGGTTGCAGGCCGTGCGGGGCGCGGAGAATCTCCGGGCAAGGTCGTGCTGCAGACATTCTATCCCGATCACTACGCCATCCAGTACGCGGCGGCGCACGATTATCGCGGCTTCTACGAGAAGGAATCGCGCTTTCGCAGTTGGATGCACTACCCGCCATTCAACGCTGTCAGCAATGTCGTGGTGCGCAGTTCAAAGCTGGATGAGGCGCTGACGTGGTCGGGGATTTTGGGCAAGTGGTTCGAAGCCACGCGCCTGGAAGGCGTGCGCGTGATGGGTCCGGCGGCGGCGGCGATTGTGCGCCTGAAGACCGAGTACCGCTATCACTTCCTGTTGAAGTCGGCGGGCCGTGAGCGCATGAACGCGGCCTTGCGCGCGATGATCGAGCACGCCGTCGCACAGAAGATTCCGCGCACGAATTTAGTTGTGGATGTGGATGCGCTGTCGCTGACGTAGTTACCGCACGACGAACTTCCACAGGACGGCCACGACCACCGCGGCGATCCCAATGGCATAACCGATCAGGCGAGCTTTGCCTGCTCCTTGCTGTTTCTGCAGGGCAATCTCCTATTTCGAATAGACAGAATTTCCGGCGCCTCCGTTGCATTCTTACTTCACTGGCCTATTTCGCTGCATCCTTCGGCCATGCCTTCAGCGCCTTGCGGAGCTGCACGAGTTGTCCCAGGTGGTAGGCATTGTGGTCGGCCATCAGTAGCGCCTCGCGCAACAACGTCTGTCCCTGGCTGCGCGGCAGCGGCGACAGCAGCGGCAGCGAGCGGTCAAGCACTAACGCACGCATATCCTCAAGTGAATCGAGGACTGACTGCACACACTGGTCCCAAGCCTCGTCCTGCGGAGGCGCGGGCATTGGTGGCCAGTACCCTTTCGGCCAAGGCGGCGATTTGTGACGCGCATCGCGGGTAAACTCGACGATGTCCCATAGCGCGATACGCAAGTGCTCGACCAACTCCCACGCCGAGTGCGAAAAGCCAGGCGGAACCACGCCGCGCAAGTCCAGAGGAAAATCCTGTAAAGCCGTGCGAAAGTCAACGTGCGCCTCACCCCAGTCGAGGACTTTTGCCAGTTGTTCGCGAAGCAGTTGTTCCTGAGTCATGCGTTCTCCTGCAGCCGGATAGGCGCGTGAACATCGTAGCAGGCGAGGATGGCCGCCGCACGTGGTCCGGCGAAGCCTGTACCCGGAAGCGGACAGCCCACCCATTCGAAATCCGCGAATGAGTAGGGCGCCGGGCCTGCCTTGCGAGTAAAATGAGATCATTCATGCAGGATGGCGCGGGCCCCAGACATGCCCGGCTCTGAGACAATATAGGTACTCGATAACTCATGCCACAAATAGGTAGTTTCACGCTTCTGCTCGCCCTGTCCCTGGCGGTCTATTCATTTGTCGCCGGGGCGTTGGCGCTGTACCGAAAAGATGACCGATTAGGCGAAACCGCCCGGCGCGCGGGAATCGCCTGCTGGGCTGCGGTCACCATTGCCTCCATGGCGTTGGTGCTGGCCGCCTTTGGCAACGATTTCTCCGTCGCCTACATTCTGCATCACAGCAACCGTGATCTACCCATCGCGTATAAGTTCGCCGCGCTGTGGTCCGGGCAGGAAGGCTCGCTGCTGCTGTGGGCGTGGCTGCTCTCGTCATACGGACTGGTGATGCGGCTGCGTTACAAGGTCGATCCGCAGCTCACCGCGTACGCGTCAGCAATTATCGCGGCTGTGCAGGTATTCTTCCTGCTGCTGGTGAATTTTGCCGCGCACCCCTTTGGACTGGTGGCGGGCACGATTCCGCCCGACGGCAACGGACTCAATCCGCTGCTGCAGTATCCCGAGATGGTGATCCATCCCCCGATGCTGTACCTCGGCTACGTGGGCGTCACCGCACCGTTCGCGTTCGCCCTGGGCGCGCTGATCATGAAGTACCCAGGCGAGAAGTGGATCCACATCACCCGTCGCTGGACCATGGTGGCGTGGCTGTTTCTGACCTGCGGCGTTTTTCTGGGCGCGCACTGGGCCTACGCGGTGCTGGGTTGGGGCGGATACTGGGGATGGGACCCGGTGGAGAACGCGTCCATCCTGCCGTGGCTCACGATGACCGCATTTCTGCATTCGGTGATGATGCAGGAAAAGCGCGGCATGATGAAGATGTGGAACATGTGGCTGATCTTCACCACGTTCCTGCTGGCCGTCTTCGGAACGTTTTTGACCCGCAGCGGCGTGGTGAGCTCGGTGCACGCGTTCGCGCAGTCGGGCATCGGCATCTGGTTCGTGTGGTTTCTCGCGCTGGCGTTTGCGACCTGCGTGTTCTTCTTCGTGCGCAACCGCGAGACCCTGAAGAGTGAGCATCGGCTGGATTCGCTGATCTCGCGCGAGTCGAGCTTCCTGTTCAACAACCTGGTGTTGCTGGTGGCCTGCTTCGCGGTGCTGTGGGGCACGCTGTTTCCGGTACTGTCGGAATGGGTGACGGGCAGCAAGGTTACGGTTGGGCCGCCATTCTTCAACCGCGTCAACGTTCCTATTGGATTGTTCCTGATATTTCTGACCGGCATCGGTCCACTTCTCGCGTGGCGTCAGACATCGTGGGACAGCCTGCGGCGAAATTTCCTGTGGCCGACGATGGTCGGAGTGGGAACGGCCATCGCGCTGATCGCGGGCGGCATGCGTCCCTGGCAGGACAGTGCGTACTTCTATTCGCTAATGGCGCTCTCGCTGGCCGCCCTGGTGACCGCCACCATCGTCGGCGAGTTCTGGCGCGGCGGACGCGTACTTGCTCGGCAACAACACATCAACGTTCTCTCCGGCATGGTGCAGATCACGCGCCGCAATACCCGTCGCTACGGCGGATACATCGTGCACTTCGGTATGGTGCTCATTATCATCGGCTTCGCCGGACTGCCGTTTAACCAGGACAAAGAGCAGGAGATGGGCTTCGGCGACAAGATGCAGATCGGCGGCTACACGCTGGTGTGCCAGTCGTACACGCAGGACGACACCCCGAACTACGGCAGCGAGTGGGCCGTGCTCGACGTCTACAAGAACGGCAAGAAAATCGATACCATGTTTCCGGAACGGCGCTTCTACAAGGCGAGCGAGCAGACCTCGACCATCGTGGCCAACCGCTCGCGTCCCAACGAAGACCTCTACCTGGTGTACACCGGCAAGAACCCTGACACCGGTAAGCCGATCATCAAGGCGCACGTGAATCCGCTGGTGATGTGGATCTGGATTGGCGTGGTGGTGACGGGATTCGGCACGGTGCTGGCGTTGATTCCAAATTGGAAACCGGCGAAGGTGCGAGCGGTCGAGAAAGAGCGCGAAGCAGCGGAAGCCGCAGCGAAACCGGGCGCGGTGGAAGTGGGTGGAGACTGATGTTGCGCAAGCAACTGCTCCGACCGGTTCAACTGCTCGGCATCGCTGTGGTGGCTATTGCATTCATGGGGGCCGACGTGGATGCCCGCTTTAACAAGCTGGGGCATCAACTCATGTGCATGTGCGGCTGCAACCAGGTACTGCTGGAATGCAACCACGTGGGCTGCGCTTATTCGGAACGAATGCGTGGCGAGCTGACGGCGTCGCTAGAACGCGGCGACAACGATTCGCTGGCGCTGCAGGGCTTCGTACAGAAGTACGGCAACACTGTGCTTTCAGCGCCGACCACCACCGGCTTTAACCGGGTAGCATGGATCATGCCGTTCGCCGTATTCGCGGCGGCCAGCGTGCTCACGCTGTGGCTGGTGCGCCTGTGGAAGTCGCGTCCAGTAGCACAACTCGTGGCGCGTCCCAACCTGGGGAGTGCAGAACTCGACGAGTTGCGCAAGAAGGCACGCAAGGAGACGGAATTTTGATGGATTCGTTGATCGCAATTGTGGTGGTCGCTCAGGAGACGCCGTTCATCCTGTTTGGATGCGCTCTGTTTGCCGCGGCTCTGTTTGTATACGTTTTCTATCAGTCTGGCGAGGTCGAGACCGGTGAGGCCAAGACGCGCTTCGGGTATCTGCAGGAACGCAAGGACGCGACCTATGAAAACCTGCGCGACCTCAACTTCGAGTACAAGGCCGGCAAGTTGAGCGAGGAAGATTACGCCATGCAGCGGGCTTCGCTGGAAGATGAAGCGGCAGCGATTCTGGCGGAGATGGAAGCCATCGAGAAGACGCAGTTGCGCAAGTCGGTCGCCAAGGGAGGCCGGGCATGAGCACCTCGCAATCTCTCCTGGCATCGCGTCAGGGCACGGCTTCACAGACTATTGATGAATGCAAGTATCATCTGGTTTTGAAAGGGCACGCTTTCAGCCGGGCCGTACCAGTCCCTTATTTTTGTCATCCCTCGTGGGCTTCAGCCCGCGGGGGATCTGCTTTTCTGGCATTTTCGGCGCGCTCGATAGCCCGACTCCTGGTTGCGGCGGCGTGCGTGTTTCTGTTCTGCGCAGGCTTCGCTTCCGCCCAGAACATCACTGGCACAGTCACCAACGGCACCACAGGCAAGCCGGCAGGGGGAGATGAGGTCACGCTGCTTTCGCTATCCCAGGGCATGCAGGAGGTCGGCTCGACTAAGACTGACGCGCTGGGCAAGTTCAGCATGGCCGCGCCCGCCGAGCAGGGTGTGCCGCACATGGTGCGCGTAACCCACGGCGGCGTGAGTTATTTCCCGCAAGGCGGACCGCTGATGCCGGGCATGACCAGCGCCGCTGTTACGGTGTATGACACGGCCAAGAAACTTGACGGAGTGTCGCAGACGGTTGAGGTCGATCGCTTCCAGACCGGTGGAAAGCAGCTACAGGGGATCACGCTGTTTGCCATCAAGAACGCATCGAATCCGCCGCGTGCGCTGGACGCCGACAAGACGTTCGAGTTTGTGTTGCCCCCGGGAGCGGAGATCGAGTCGGGCATGGCCCGGTCTCCGGGCGGACAGCCGCTAAACACAATGCCCTCGGAAGCCGGACAGAAAGGGCACTACGCATTCAGCTTCCCGCTGCGTCCGGGCGAGACGCAATTCCAGGTGAGCTATCACGTGCCGTATAGCGGCGAGGCGAGTTTCTCACCCAAGCCCTTGGCTGAGGTCCAGCACTTCGTTGTGATGACCCCAAAGGGCATGTCTTTCACGGCGAAAGATGCGCAACGCTTTCAGTCGATGCCCGACGACTCGGGCGCAATCGTCATGGTTGCAACCAACGCGAAGCCGGGCGAGGACCTGAGCTTCAAGATCACCGGCAGCGGCCAGTTTCAAGCTGAAGGCCAGCAGGCTGCGGGCGGCGGTGATGCAGGTGGTGGCGGAGCCATGGGCGGCGGACAGCCTGCGGGACGCGACAATCGTCCGGGCGGCGGACTGGGCGCCCCGATTGATTCCGATGATCCGCTGCACGACTACCGCGCCGTGATTCTGGGCGTGTTCGCGCTGGTGCTGGTGATGGGCGGAGCCTTCGTGATTTCGAAATCGAGTCACCAGGTGCTGACGGCCAAGGCAGCCGCAGTTTCTGATGTCCCTGCAGTGGCGTCGATGGTCGGTGTCGCGCCGGGAGCTAAAAGCGACCGCAACGCCATGCTGCTGGATGCGATGAAGGAAGAGCTGTTCCAGTTGGAACTCGACCGCCAGCAGGGCAAAGTCAGCGCGGAGGAATATGCCACCGCGAAGGCGGCGCTGGATGAAACCATCAAACGTGCGCTGGCGAGGACCAAGGGATAGCGCGAGCCGAGACACTCGGCACTGGGCGGTCATCGCTCCCGAGGCGTAGAATCGGCAGTCGCGGCGATTACATCTAACCGCGGGTAGGTTTTGATTCTGCGTTCCGCGAATCGAGGATTAGTCCATATGGCTCTGGTACAGAAAGGCGTCGCGCTGGCGGCCGGGCGCATGCCCAAGAAGATCAGCCCGCGCATGCACTCGGCACTTGACTTCGCCGTGGCTGGATCGTTTTTTCTGGCGGGCGCACTGTACTGGAAGCGCAATCGCCGCGCTTCCATCGGATCGTTGCTTTGCGGCGCCACCACCGCTGCCGTGAGCCTGCTGACCGACTACTCGGGAGACTCGCGCAAGATGATCTCTTATCCAATGCATGGCCAGGTCGATACCGGCTTGATCGCGATGACGGCGGCCATGCCCCGCCTCTTGAATATCGAGGATGAACGCGAGGCAAAGTTCTTCTCCCGCCAGGCGCTGGCCAAGACTGTCATCACCGCCATGACGAATTTCGATTACGACCAGCCAAAAAGATCGCGACGGGATGACGAAGATGCGGGGTTCGTCTAGGCCAGACCCTCCGCCCCGAACCGGTTGCGCGCATCCTGCTGGTAATCGCATCATCTAAATATCTGACGCTGGCATTTGGAAAACGCCATGGGAAACACCTTTAAGACCACTTTATTGCTGACCGCGATGACGTTGATTCTGCTGTTCATCGGCCAGATGTTCGGCGGTGAGCGTGGCATGATGATCGCTCTAGTGTTCGCGGTCGTCATCAACTTCACCTCGTACTTCTTCAGCGACAAGATTGCTCTGGCGGCTTATCGCGCGCAGCCTGTGACGCGTGAACAGTTACCTCGGGCCTACGAAATCGTTGAGCGACTGACTCAGAAGATCGGCATCCCGACGCCGAAGATGTACGTGATCCCGACCGATTCGCCCAACGCGTTCGCCACCGGACGCAATCCGCAGCACGCCTCGGTGGCCATGACCGAAGGCATCCTGAACCTGTTGACCGACGAGGAACTTGAGGGTGTGCTGGCGCATGAGATTGGGCACGTGCGCAATCGCGACATTCTGACCAGTTCGGTGGCGGCGACGCTGGCGGGCGCAATTACGATGATTGCGCGCATGGGTTACTGGGCGTCTCTATTCGGCGGCGGAGGCGGGCGTGATGACCGCGATCGTGGCGGCGGATTTGTGGCTCTGCTGATGCTAATCCTGGCGCCGATCGCAGCCACGTTAATTCAGCTTGCGGTGTCGCGCTCGCGGGAATACGAGGCCGACGCCAGCGGCGCGAAATATACCGGCAATCCCTACGCGCTGGCCAGCGCGCTTAAGAAACTCGACGCGTACTCGAAGCGCGTCCCCATGCAGGCGACGCCTTCAACGGCGCATTTGTTCATCGTGGCTCCGCTTTTGGGTGTGGATTTTTCGAGCCTGTTCTCCACCCATCCCCCGATCGCCAAGCGCATCGAGCGGCTGACCGGGAGACCCGCAGCGTTGGAGCCTTAAGAGCTTTTTGTGCACGCCTGAACGCGCGCTCCACCCTAAGCCTTGGACTCGTCCTTCGCAAACGCTCCGGCTTTGCCCGCATCCAGCAACTGCTGCGCATCAAGACGGCCGAACAATTCGATCAGTTTCGCGACTAGACCGGTCCAACCCGTCTGGTGACTGGCTCCCAAGCCGGCGCCATTGTCGCCGTGGAAATACTCGTAGAAGAGAATATTGTCCTTCCACTGCGGGTCGGTCTGGAATTTTTCGGTGCCACCGAACACTGGCCGCCGGCCTGTTTCATCGCGCAGGAAAATCCGGGTCAAGCGGTTGGAAATCTCGTGCGCTACTTCGAAGAGGTTCATCATGTTGCCCGAGCCTGTCGGACACTCGATCTTGAAGTTGTCTCCGTAGTAGAGATAGAACGACATCAAGGCGCGAATTAACAGCACATTCACTGGCATCCAGATGGGCCCGCGCCAGTTAGAGTTGCCGCCGAACATGCCAGTGTCGGATTCAGCAGGAAGATAATTCACCCGGTATTCCTGGCCCTCCACATTGACGACATACGGATGGTCGGCATGGTAACGGGAGAGCGCGCGGATGCCGTAGGGACTTAGGAACTCGTTCTCGTCGAGCATACGGGTTAGGATCCGGCGCAACCGTACCGGGTTCACCAGCGCGGCGATGCCGCGTCCGCCATAACCGAAGTGCCCGATGCCGGTCGGATGGATGCTGTCGCGCAGTTCGGGCATGCGTTGCAAGCGTTCTCTCAGGATATTAGTCAGTCGTGGTGTCCGTTCGCGCTGCCACGGTTCGATGACCGAAGTCGCACACAACGGAAGTAGTCCCACCATGGAGCGCACCTTCAGGCGCCGCGCGCTGCCGTCAGGAAGCCGCAAGACGTCGTAGTAGAATCCGTCCTCCTCATCCCACATCCCGTCGGGTCCAGTCTGATTCATGGCGCGGGCAATCCATAGGAAATGCTCTGCGAACTTCATGGCCATGTCTTCGTAAAACGGATCGTGGGCCGCCAATTCTACGGCGATCTCCAGCATGTTCTGGGAGAACAATGCCACCCACGCCGTGCCGTCTGCCTGTTCCAGGTGGCCGCCCGTGGGCAGCGGTGCGCTGCGATCGAAGACACCAATATTGTCCAACCCGAGAAAGCCGCCTTCAAACAGGTTCTTGCCAAAGCGGTCTTTGCGGTTCACCCACCAACTGAAATTCAGCAGCAGCTTGGAAAACGAGCGCTTGAGGAATTCGAGGTCCCCTTTGCCCTCGAATGCCTGCTGCGTGCGGTACAGAAAGATCGTCGCCCAGGCGTGTACGGGCGGATTAACATCGCTGAAATTCCACTCGTACGCCGGAATTTGACCGGTCGGATGCAGAAAGAATTCCTGCAGCATCAGGTCGAGTTGCTCTTTGGCAAACTCGGTATCGACTGTGGAGAGTGCGATGGTATGGAAGGCCAGGTCCCACGCGGCGTACCACGGATATTCCCACTTGTCGGGCATCGAGATGACATGCTGGTTGATCATGTGGAACCATTCGCTGTTCCTCATGGAATGGCGGCCCGGCTTCATCGGGTCCTCACCGTGTTCCTCGAGCCATTTGTCCACGTCGAAGAAGAAATACTGTTTGGACCACAGCATTCCGGCCAGCGCCTGGCGCATGACGCGCGCCTCATCTTCGCTGACACGGGCCGGGGTGATGGACCTGTAGAACTCATCCGCCTCAGCCAGACGGCTCTGCATCGTCGCGGCGAAGGTCTTGAACGGACTGCCCAGGGCATCGGGAGCGAGATCGCTCAAACGCAAACGGACGGTGGCCGTCTTACCCGCACCCACATTCAATTGATAGTGCGCCGCAGATTTCGTCCCCCTCTTCTCGGGATTCACCATGTTGTGATTTCCGTCAATCAAGCAATTGTTGATTCCGTCTTTGACGTAAGGAGAGGCGTTGGGCTTGCCGAAGATCCGCTCGCTGTTGGTTTCGTTCTCCGTGAACAGCAGCGCGGCCTCTCCGTCGCAGTAAAGATACCGGTCGCCCAGTTCGGTGTGCGACGCCACAACAACTTGGGCGCCATTCTGCGCTGAGACCTGTTTCAGAGACGGCTTGCGCGTGTCGGGCCACCATGTCCAGGTGTTGCGAAACCACAGGGTCGGCAGGACGTGCAATGTGGCCGGCTCGGACCCGCGATTACTCACGCTGATCTGGATGAGGATGTCTTCCGGCGTCTCCTTGGCATATTCCACCAGCACATCGAAGTAGCGGTCGCCTTTGAAGATGCCCGTGTCAAGCAACTCATACTCCATGTCGTTACGGGTGCGCCGCTTGCTGGTTTCGACCAGATTGCTGTAGGGAAACTCCCCTTGCGGATACTTGTACAGGTACTTCATATAGGAGTGCGTGGGCGTGCTGTCGAGGTAAAAGTAATATTCCTTGACGTCCTCACCGTGATTGCTCTCACTGTTGGTCAGACCGAATAAGCGTTCCTTGAGGATGGGGTCTTTGCCATTCCACAGGGCAACGCTGAAGCACAGCCGTTGTTGGTCATCGCTGATGCCCGCCAATCCGTCTTCGCCCCAGTGATACGCCCGTGAACGTGCCTGATCATGGGTGAAGTAGTCCCAGGCATTACCGTCCGCGCTGTAGTCCTCGCGAACCGTTCCCCACTGCCGCTCGCTCAGGTAGGGCCCCCATTTTCTCCAGGGCGTTTTCGCTGTTCGAGCGTCTACAAGCCTGAGTGATTCCGGATTGTGCTCCATTCTGGACATCTCCTTGCTTGGCCGGATTGTCGCAAACGCATGGCAGTCGGCGTGGATGTTGGGCCGGGAAGTTATTGGGTAGCCGAAACCTCGATGCAAAACCAACCATTCCCGATTGTACGACCAGCAAAACAACAGTTCGCCACCGCCAGAACATGTCGGTGGACTCTTCTCCGCACCGAAGGCGCCACTCTTTCACGCTCGTATTCACCCCAGCGTGTGGGTCGGAGTTCCGTGCCGATCCACATGCGAGTGTCGGCCCTTCCCCGGCTCGCCATGAACAGATTACGCAATAGTAATGCTAATTTAGTTACTAACGTTGCAGCTGATCGTGGCAAACTTGGGCTGACCTTGACAGCATAAATGACTGATAAGTAATACCGTTGGCCGTCCGACGTGGATCCTTCAGACCATGGGCTGATACTTTGCTCCTATTTATTTACATCCCAACTCTCAGATTCTGCGTTCCGGCTGGACTCAGCCAGCGGCGAGACGAAATATTTATCAATCCGGCACCTTAGATCCATTGAAAATACCGTAGGAAAGTGTATAGTAACTACTAATTAAGTTACCTTATTTGGGGTGGATCTTGAATTTCAGGGGTACGCAAGTGTGGTGGGCAATTGCAGTTCTGCTCGTGGGCATCGCTGTGCCACTGCTGGGAATTGAGGTCAAGACGGGCGTTTCCGAGCAACGAATCATGTCCGGAGCGGTTTGGGAAAGGGGCTGCGGAGAGGCCCAGAATGACGGACAGTATCGGGGACAAATGCCTGAAGACACGTCACCAGCAGGAAGATCCTGCTCAATGGATCCTGACGCCGAATACGCACTCGCCAGGACTGCCGAATTGTCTGACGCGGGACTGAAGGCAGAGAGATTTGAAGAGCGTTTGGCCGCCCTGGACTCCAGCGGTAGCGGAAGCTTCAATCGAGCGAGCAATGCGCAGGCGACGTTGTTTGCAGGAGAACTGGACGCATTGCCTCCGGATGAAAAACCGACCGGAGCGAAAGTTCCCGAGCCGACCACCCTCCTGCTGTTGGGTGGGGGAATGGTTGCGGCGGCACGTGCGTCGCGCATCAAGTCACACCCGAGAAACCTGTTGCGGGCGATTGCGACCCGGCTCAACCGTTCGCAGCTGAACCCTGCATCCGGGGATTGACACCGTCCGCACGACTTCTATAACTGCGCAACTCGAAGACGCGGGCAACCTGGTCGCAGATCTTAGTGCGGGCCTTCGCCTCTCGAAATTGCCGGCGTAAGCGGTCGGGAGAGAACGCAACCGAAGTGGCGTGATTCGCCGCGTGCCGATTCGCCAGTTGAATGAGTGACTCGCGCCAGAATATCGCTATACCACAATGTGATACATTGGCAATTCTTCGATCCCGCGGGGTGCCCAATCCCAGTTGACGATACTAATGCTCGCCATGTCATTACCGAGCCGCAGCGCACGATCTCGTGCGGACTTTCGCGACAGAACTTCCGGAAGTCGTGGGGGCGTGAAGACTGCGTGTCTCACATTGTAGTACGTCAGACTCCAGGTATTCAGGATAAACCAGTCCCTTGAACGTGATCGTACACGGCGCACATGTGGCGCATTTATCCAGCAGTTGTCCCGAGTTCCCTCACCGGCAGGCAGAATCGTTGCAGACGAGAAACTGCGAGTTTTCCACAGCCAATATTGGTTTGTAACATTCCTTTAACAATTGACCTGGCGACAGTAACCCTGCAACGTGAAGATAGGAGAGGGCTTCGAGTAATTGTGCGAACGTGCAACTGATTCATGACAAAGAGCGCACTCCGGTGGTTTACTTCCCCTATGGGGCACGCGATAATAGAAGTAGTAAAAGGATTCCCTTACCACCAACCATGCTCACAGATCAGGCCCAACAAATACTTGTTGTCTGACAATGTGGGAGGAGCGTAATGCAAGTCGAATCTGATCATACTGCCGAGATCAACCAACGCGAGCGCATCTGGTTTTTCCCTGACAAGTTCTGGCAAGCCACCAAGGGCATGGCCCAGGATGAAGTTTCCAGACTGATGGAAGAAGTGGAAAGGTATGCCGAGGCGAAAGATGTCGAGGCGCTGAAACGATATCCCTTCGTATTCGTCGGCGATCCATACAAAGACCAACACCACGCGGCATAGGGTGCGAGGCTAACCCGCACTGGCGAGACATTTGCCGCCACCCAGTACGTGCGTACTCCCCCGCCACCAGATCCACTAGTTCCCTCGTGTCGGGGGCACGGTTGGAGCGTCGCGGCGCACAGGGAGTGGCCCTATCACGATGGGCATCTTGATACAGGTTTCCAGCAGGTAGCGCGACTGGGCGAGCTGCTCGCCAAAGGGACCGATCGAACTCGTAAGTCCCTGGGCATAGATCGCGAGTGCGCTATTCCTACGGTCTAGCGACACGGAAGAAGTGCGCTGGTCGTGCAGGCCGTCCAGGGCGTTGGCCAGCCGCAACACGCCGGCGAGCGGCATCAATTCGGTCCGTCGCTGCGCGGGTAATCCCGCGAAAATCGGGTGATTGGACGGCGGTAAACTTCCCCGGTGATAGTGCGCCACGATGGCGACACACTGCAGGTATTCCTCGTTCCAACCAACGGGCGGCTTCATGCCGCGGATCATCCGATAGCCCCGCTTGCGATGGCTGCCGTCTTTTCCGCGGCCAATATCATGCATGACGGCGGCCGCCTCGAGAATTCGGCGTGACAATTCGCTTTCGGCGAAAATCCCTTCCCGCACCAAGCCGTCATAAATGTCGAGAGCGAGTTTGGTAACCAGTTGCGTGTGCTGATCGTCGGGATCAAGGAAGGCAGCCCAGGTGCGCATCTTTTCCAGCACGGCCTCGGCCAGTGCTTCTCCGGCCGGCAACTCTGCGCGCCACTTCTGCCAGAGCGATTCCCTTCCCAGCATCTTCCTGCGGTAAAGTGCGATGCGCTTCTGTCGCTCGGCGCTGATCGTCTGCTGCCACAGGGCGCGCTCTCCCAGTCCCACCTCTGCGTGGGTCTTCACCATAGCCCACAGCACATCGAAGTCGTGGACTTCGCCGAGTGCGTCCTGCAGGTCACGCAGGTCGCGCGACCAGTGCTGATGTCGCTCGGGAAGAAAATTCTCTACGGTGTAGCGGAAGCGTTTGATGCCGATGCGCAACTGGTGATAAGCGACCGCACTGCGATTGCGCAACGCCGTGCGGTGCAGTTCGTAGGCGTCGTGCCAGCGCTCGAGTGCAAGATACTGAAAGACGGGACCATCCGGTGGCACGCGTGTGGCGCGCTCGGCAAGCCTCGCGTTCAGCGCTATCCAGCGCTTGCGATCAAAATTGCTGAGCGCTTCCTTGGCGACCAACTTTAACTCTTCCTCTTTCTTCTGCAGCGAATCGAGCAGGATCTGTCGCAGCGGATCGTCGGATGCAGAGAGCTTGCTGACCCACTCCATCATGACCTGGGTATCGCGCAGCTCGCCGAGACTGGCGAAGAGTCCCTTACCCAGCTTCTTCATCTGGCGCCAGGCTGGGTCGGGATCGACGGAAAGAAATCCGTCCGCCATGGAGCGGCAGCGGCGGATGGCCACCCGTAGGTCGTGCACCGGATCGGCGGCGAAATCGTGGCTGGCCTTGTCGCATTCCTCGAGGACGCGGGCCGCCCAGTAGGCAAGACCGGATTTCTTGTCGGCCGCAGGCGCGACTGGTTCGCTCTCGTGATGCCCGTCGTGGTGTTGTTGTACAGGTTCCATGGGTGGTTGTTGCCTGACGATATTGTCTCAGAGTCGAAGACGTGCGACGCGTTTAGGTGGAAGACGTCTGCGCGGGTCCGGGAATTGGTTCGATCTTGCCCAGCAGAAACAGGTAGGACGCGATGCCGGCAAGCAGCACTGCCGCGGCAACCAGAAACGGCCGGCGGAAGGACTGCGAGTTGCCGACCAGATACCCGGTGATGACGGGAGCGAGAATCGCAGGCACATTGGCGACGAAGTTCATAATGCCGGCAACCCGCGCCGTGCTGCCCGCGGGCGCGATCAGCCCTGGAATCGACCAGCCAACCGGCGCCGAGGCTGCCAGTCCGCAGAGCGCGATCGAGATCCAGAAGATGGCCACACGCGGATTGGTAGTGCGCGCCGCTCCGGCTACCGCCAGGCCGAGGATTAGTCCGATCACGAGAATGGTCTGACGCACGCGCGTGGAATCGCGGCCCGAACGGATGAGGTAGTCAACCAGCCATCCCCCGACGACCAGATCGCTCGCAGTGGCTGCGAGCCATGGAATCGCTGTGTAGAAGCCCGACTGCAGGATATTGAGATGAAGCGCGGTGCCGAGGTATCCCGGAAGCCACGTGAGGAAGAGATAGAAGTTGTAGTTGTAGGCCGCCATGCCGAGTGCCAGTCCCCAGACTTTCTTGCGGCGCAGCAGAAAGAATAACGATGCGGCGTGATGAGGATCGACCGCAGCCTCAGTCTGGCCTCCTCCGGCGGCGATGTGCTCACGCTCGGGCAACGACAGCCCCGGGTCGTCCGTGGGATCGCGATACACAAACCAGAACAGCGCAAAATAGCCGAGGCTGAGCACGCCGGTAAAGACGAAGCTCATGCGCCATCCCCAGTAATGCACGACGACGGCGACGATCGGAATGCCAATCGCCGACGCGAACTTCGCTGCGGCGTCGAAGATGGCTGTAGCCAGTCCGCGTTCGCTGCGCGGAAACCATACGCCAATCGCCTTGGCGTTGCCGGGAAACGTAGGCGCCTCGGCGACACCGAGCAGCAGCCGAGCGGAGATGATACCGGCGAATCCGCGTGCCAGTCCGGTCGCGAACGAGGCGACGCTCCACAGAAACGCGCTGATGCGGATGACCGGCTTCACGCCATAGCGGTCCAGCACTGGCCCGGACGGAAGCTGCAGCAACACATACGTCCAGCTATAGGTGCTGAGCAGGTACCCAATGGCTACCGTGCTGAGGCCGAATTCGCTCTTCAGCGGTGTGATGGCCACCGACAAGTTCACGCGATCGAAGAAGTTGATGACGACGCCCACGCCAAGTAGCACGGCGATGCGCCAACGGCGGCTGGTCCACAAAGATGGAAATTCTGAAGTCAAGAGAGCGTGATGGTTCGCTGGTAGTAAAACACACTACAACGTAGTTCGTCGCTCCTGACAGATTTCGACGCTCCCCCTGCACCCCAATTCGACGCTTGAAATCAAGAATGCGCTGGTTGGAGTCGGAGTGGCTTTGGATTTCGGGCCTTATGTCTTATCCGCGTGATCCGTGCAAAACCGCGGTTGCTTTTGGTTTTTGTATGGGCGAGGCTGGCGATTTTCCGCACGTTCACCAACCATAAATCTGTGACGACTCCCGCTCTCACACGCTCGCGTGACTGCAATCACTGCCATCGCGTCCGCACGGGAGTATGAGAAGAGTAGGTTCTTCCCAAGCTCGCCGCGGAGGTGTCCCATGGCACCAATTGTCGTCACGCGTGTGGCATTTAAAAACATCCTGTTCGCAACTGACTTTTCCGATGTGTCGCAGCACGCGCTGTTGCATGCCCTGGCAACGGCAAGACGCTATGACTCCAAACTGACCGTAGTACATGTAGCGCCACCCGAAACCCAGACTCCCATTCCGATGGAACCGGTTCCGTTGGAGTTGGACTGGCAGAAACAGAAGGCGGCGGATAGCCTCGCCAGGCTGGAAGAGTTCGAGCCGCTGCACATGTATCCGCACGACACCATTCTCAAGCAGGGCAACCCATGGCTGGAGATGTCCGGCATCATCGCCGACAAAGCCATCGACCTGATCGTCCTCGGCACCCATGGCCGTGGACTGATGGGCACGCTGCTGCTGGGCTCCGTCGCCGAGCAGGTATTGCGCCACGCAACTTGCCCGGTGCTGACCATCGGGCCTGACGTGGTGGCCAGCCTGGTCGATCATCAGCAGTTGGCGCACATCCTGTTTGCCACTGACTTTTCGGAAGGCTCCCTGCACGCGCTATCCTATGCGCTGTCGCTGGCGGAGGAGAACGATGCCGCACTCACGCTGATGCACGTGCTCGACGAGTTGCATCCCATGCCCGTCGAGTACTCGAAGGAGCTGTTGGCCGACTACCGCCAGCGGCTGTGGGACCTGATTCCGGCCGACGCGACCATGTGGTGCAAACCTGAGGTCGCAGTCGGGATCGGCGAGCCTGCGGGATCGATTGTCCGCACGGCGCATGACAAGTTCGTGGATCTGATCGTGATGGGCGTGCATCCCGGCGGAACCGTGGCCAGCCACCTGCCATGGACAGTGGTGCACTCGGTGGTACGCCACGCCCGCTGTCCGGTGCTCGCCACGCGGGGAATTCACAGCGTAGATTGTTGACCTAGAATAGACCGATGAAAGCATGCAGGGAGCCAAAGATGGCTCCCTTTTTGCGCACTCGGCGAATGGGGCTGAGTCGGTGCATACAACCTTGCCGGTTTCAACCAATCAGCCTGAATGATTTAACATTCCCTCGCACCTGAAAGGCCCATCGCCATGCGTATCCGCGCGACATTCTTTATCCTACTTATAGCGCTACTATCCGGTTGCACCAAGAATCCCGGAGGAACGGCGGGCCCGACGGCGAGCCAGCCCGATCCCTATCAACCCATGCCTTACGTGAAACTCAAACATCCCGAGTGGAGCAAGAACGCCACCATCTACCAGATCAACACGCGCCAGTTCACCCCGGAAGGAACTTTCCGCGCGGCCGAGCAACAGCTTCCTCGCCTGAGAGAGTTGGGCGTTGAAATCCTCTGGCTGATGCCGATCAACAAGATTGGCGTCAAGAACCGCAAGGGCACGTTGGGCAGCCCTTACGCTGTGCAGGACTACTACAGCGTGAATCCCGAGTTCGGCACGCTCGACGATCTCAAGCACTTCGTCACGGCGGCGCACCAGCGGGGCATGTACGTCATTCTCGACTGGGTCGCGAACCATACCGCATGGGACAACGTGCTAGTCACCGAGCATCCCGAATGGTACGCGCGCGACTGGAAGGGCAACTTCACGCCGACGCCGTGGTTCGACTGGTCTGACATTATCGACCTCGACTACAGTCATCCTGGCCTGCGCAAGTACATGACCGAGGCCCTGAAGTACTGGGTCAAGGAAGCCGACATCGACGGCTATCGCTGCGACGTCGCTGGCTTCGTGCCGATCGATTTCTGGAACAACGCGCGCAAGGAACTGGATGCGATCAAGCCGGTGTTCATGCTGGCGGAATGGGAGTCGCGCGACCTGCACGCCGAAGCTTTCGACATGACTTATGCCTGGACGTGGTATGACGACGTCCGCGAAATCACCACGGGCAGGCGCAAAGACTTGGGCGGACTCGCGGGATACTACTCCTGGAACCAGGGCTACTATCCGCCGGACATCATGCGCATGACGTTTGTCAGCAATCACGACAAGAACGCGTGGGAAGGCACCGAGTTCGAACAGTTTGGAGCGGGACTGGAAGCGGCGATCGTTTTATCGGGAGTCGGCGATGGAATGCCGCTGATCTATAACGGTCAGGAAGCCGGCAATACCAAACGCCTGAAGTTTTTCGAGAAAGATCCAATAGTCTGGAAAGCGCACCCCAACGGCGATCTCTATAAGAAGTTAATAGCTCTGAAGAAGCAGAATACTGCGCTGTGGAACGCGCATTGGGGAGCAACTATGATCCAGGTGCCGAATAGTGTTCCCAATCAAGTGCTCAGTTTCGTGCGCCGCAACGATACCGACAAGGTGTTTGCGATAATTAACTTCTCAGCCAAGCCGCAGACGGTGACCTTTAAGGACGGTCTCTATCACGGCAAGTACACCGAATACTTCAGCAACCAGCGTGCGGAGTTGGATGCTTCCACGAAGCTGACCCTAAAACCGTGGGGATATCAGGTGTTTGTGAAGTAGCTTGTCGGTGATTGCAAATACGGCCGCGAATATGGGGCACCCCCCTCCCCCCTCGATTCTTTGGAATCAGCGAGTTACGCGTGGTTTCGTGTTTAAACTATTCATTCCATAGGTACTTAGTCGTAAATGATTGAGCTGTTTTGAGTTGCGAGGTCATCTTCAGCGCTCCTACGCGGCCTCCTAGTTCACAGCATCCTGCCTATTCGGGCTAGAAGCGCTGGCGGGGACGGCCGCAGCGAAGACGGGAAGTGGAGGCGGCAAGCCTCACCGCGAGCCAAGGCGCGGGCCATTTTCAGGCGGCGTCCGCGAACGTTGAGGTGGAAGTAACAGAAGCTCCTGCCGTGCAGGGCAGCGGAATCGCAGTAAACGCCATCTTCCTTGAGATGGGCGCAGGTACGGAAAGGCATAGACGCTCCTCAAGTGCAACAGGCGGCCCTCGTTCAATGGGCAGCGAAAGCCATCAGTATGCGGGTGGGGAGATTGGTGTCACCCCACGTGGCTATAGGTTCGTAGAAGAGGAGGATGAGCGCAAGTTACGAAGGTACTTTTTGGGCTAAACCAAAGTAACGGAGGACATCGGCGGGGTGAGTTCTGTTTTGGGAGTAGGGACGGGAGTTAACCACAGAGGCACAGAGGCGCAGAGGAAGACGGTTGTGATTCACAACGGCGGGCAGCTTTGTCGACGCGCCCGACAGAGAATTCCAAGTTAGCGCCAGAGACCGGCACGGTGCAAATCGAGTGCCGTGGAATGCATATGAAAGGCCCCGCCCTAGCCAAAATCGGGCTAGAACGGGGCACCTACGTTAAGTTGTGCATTGACCCGGCCACCCGCCGGTTTCGTAACAGGCTCTGAAGCCGTGGGCTATCTTCGCCGTCCCACAGGGCGGGACTGCGCTGTTGGGAACGCTGGGGCTGTTGGCTAAGGAGGAAATGACAGTAGCCTAACAATCGCCACCGACCGATCCGAGCACAAAATCACTATTCATGTGGCTTCTGCGCCTTGGCAGTCAGCAAATTCGACAATTCCGCATCATACTCCCCCTTGCTGATCTTTCCACTGGCCAGCGCATCTTTTAGGCGTTTAATCTCCAACTCGAGATACCCGGTTCGTCCCGTATATACCGTATTTTCGTCGGCTAGCAAGTAAATGGTGCGATTCTCACTGTACAGCGGTTTGCCATCCGCATCTTGTGCTACAACATGCACTGAACAAGTGCCTCGCTGGCCAACGGCGATGCGAAGGGGGAGATTTTCGACTTTTTCAAAATCGGATACCGGAATTATTGCTGGCAAAGGCTCTTTCAAGGTCAGCTGAACTCCTCCGCCCGTTGCAATCCCCACAGCTAATTGAGTCACTTTGTCACCAGGACGAACCCCGGCCTTTTGTAGTCCGAGACTCACCTTCGCTTGCACTTCGTAGCCGTCCAATGCGTTCACCTTCTGCGGCAATGCCTTTGTGGAAACACTCCCCAGCGTCGTTTCCTTCGGCCCTGTAGTTTGCGGCTTTTCGAATTTCAAACCCGCAGCATTTGTGTATGAAAATGGGACGTCGATTTTCGCTGGAACTACCGATTGCGCCTGAGGCTGATCGTTGAGCACAACGCTCAGATAGCCCTTGTCGTTCTCCGTCACTAGAAGTCGCTGAGTAAGAACGAGGGTTTGCCCTCGTTTTACCTTCGCAGCAGTGATCTCCTCAGACTTACCTTCGGGAGACGAGGCGCCTGAACTCACGCTTAGTAAGTCCAGTGGCTGTGACGCCTTCACATTAACTTGCACATCCACGGGTTGCAGCTTGTGCGGAGTGATTGAGGTGATTTCGAGTCCGGCGCTCACGGGAGTCTTCTGGGCGTGCGCAATCGTGGAAACCAACAAGATCAAGAAATAGAAAAGCGCACAGCACGTGGAAGGCTTATTCGATCGACTATTTCCTCGACTTGTTACGTCTGTGCTCATGACCTACTCCTTCTGCCGGAGCCTCCCAGCATACGAGACATAAGGTCCAGTCGCTGGCTGGTCAGGATTGACTCCGCTCACGAGCCAGTAGACGTTCTTGGAATTGGCACCTTTGATGGCTGCCCACTGCTCGGGCGAAGGAGAATACGAACCGGCGGAGAGGCCGCTCACTTCAAAAAGTACATCCCAAGTATCATTATATACGGTCAACTTAAACATCTTGTTGGGATGTGGAGATACGATTGCTGAGTCATTGCCCGTCCACGAAAATGTCGTAGGTGAATCGTCAACTTCTGCGTCGTCTGGCAACAATCGCGCGGGCGCCACAGCATGATCTGCGAAGACCGCACCAACGCTCGCTAGTCTGTAGGGCCGCTGACCTTCAATTAGCGCCACCCAACCATCCCAAAGCGTTGCGACGTTGTGACTCTTAAGTGCAAGCCAAATGCTCTTATCAGTTAAGTGAAAAGCAGCGCCGTGTGTTGGAGCGGATCCGTTGGCGATAGCATACAAAATGCGACCCACCGACAGTTCGTCATCCTCGCCCACGCTGGGTGTGATGTCCTCACTTGCCAGATCCACGTGCAACTCTATGTCTTCGGTGTCGTCGTAGGAACTGTCACCCACAAATGGAATGTGCAGATTATCCAATGCAAGAGACTTTTGAGCCGTTATGGAAAAAAACGTAGGCCATCCCTCACCCCAGGCAAGTTTGAGAGCTATTTCTTTGCTGTCCGGATACGTATTCTCTAGATGGGCTCCCATATAGTGAGCCCCTCCGGGGTTATCATCGATCCTTCCCAAGAACGATATGTAATGGCCATACTCATGCATCATCACGTCCCAGTCCCACTTATCGCCAAATAGGATGTTTACGTCTGGTTTGCCCTTGCGAAAACACGACACGGGGGCGCCGCAAACTTGTTGGCCATCTATAGGAAAGTTCACGGTGATCGGTGAAGGATCTTCTCCCAGGGACTTGGCGTATAACCTTGCGTAAACCATTGCCTGATGAACCGAAAACGCCCAAACGATTGTGAGGCTCTGGTCACCAGAGTCAACTTGCTGCCCCCCGTGTGGAGCTAGATTCAGAGCACCGGTCCGCACAGCTCCGCCCGCGGCGGCAGGGAATACATCGGGAGACTCGAGTTTGTACGGCTGCCCGGAGTCAGGAAATGTGACGGATCCGAACTCTCCTTCAGTCAGAATCTGAATCTTAACGTTGATCGGCGCCGCCGGATCGTTGATTGTTACTCGAAACGTCCCATCGTCAACTGTGTAGGATGGCTCAAGGTTTAAAGGAGCACCACTCGTTGAGTCCATGACCAGAACGCGCGCCCCCACAAGCAGATGCTGGACGTCTTTTCGATCACGCCACCTAGTCGAACCTGTTATCGTCACCTCCGAGAACGACGTCGCCACGGAGCATGCTGCAATTGCAACCAGAAAAACGACTTTCCTCATCGACATTGGACTTGGCCTCATCCTGACCGGGTTCGACTCCAGATCAGTTGTCGCCGCTGGCAGGCTTCTTGGATTTTGATGGCGTGGTACCACCGCCATTTCCACCTCCACCGTTTCCAGTCCCATCGCCTGGAGTTGTTGCCGTCGCGCCGCCATTACTAGAGCTGGAATTCTTCGTACTCGTGCTAAACGGAAAAGTTATCGTCACACCGAAACCTGACTTCCAAATCTGTTGAGTTGGTGGCGAGGTGAGATTACCCTGCGGCATTCCAGGTCGGAACGGGGACACGTACTGAGTGCGCAGGCCCAGATCGTACATCGGCGAAACAAAGAACGTCCTCCTTCTGAAAGAAAAAGACGGGCCGGTCACAATATCGGTTGTTGCGCCGCTGGACGAAGCCGTGAGCATCGCTCCTACACTCCAGTGAATCTCAGAGCCCCACTGTTGGGTCGCCCACAGCGAGGCATTGGTCTGGAGGGCGTAGCCAGCACTGACGTGCGACTGATTGGAGTACCCGAGGGTCTGTATGATTGTTGGGTTTCCGCTGGAGTCCAATACTGGATTACCCTGAGCGTCCTTCTTCACGCCGGCGACAAATGCTGGAGTTTGGCTCGGAATAAATGAAAGCCCCAATCCGTTACTGATTGAGATGGTCGGCTGACACACTACGCTATCGAGACTTGTCGGAGTTACTTTTGTGCCGGTCGCCGGTGGATTGAGGCTATCCGAAATGCTCAACTGCATAAGGGTTGAAGTGCCATTCCCGAAGAAACCGCCGCACGCTAGTTTGCCATCGGGGAGCACAACGAAGTCGTCCGGACTCATACCAGCTACAAGCTTAAACTGTGTAACCCAGTTCTCAACATAGTCCTTCAGTGATCCGTAATCATTTGCTTCTGTGCTCGGGGTGCTGCCCGCCGAATTGGTGGCGTCCTTGCTGCCACCCTTCTGACTGCTTCCGTTAAGGGAGGCAGCCGCGCCGCCAGAGCTCTCCGCATTGCTGGAATTACTCGCATTGGCGGGGTTGCTCGCGTTGTCACTCGCGTTGCCAGAGTTACTTGCGTTGCCGGCACTCCCGGCAGTCCCGAGATACTGGTCGAGCCTCGCAGATATGTTGTTAGCACCGTCACTGAAGGTTTTGTAATCGCTCGTGATACTGGGATCCTGCGATTTGTCCGTGGCCCAGGCTTTAAGCTTGTCGGACTGTGCAATGAATCGAGTCGCCAGTACCTTGAGGATCTGCAAGTCTTCCTTCGGAAAGGGTGGAATTTGGGATGATGGAAATATTTCGAAATGAGAACGGGCATTATCGCGGGCATTGTCGAGTGTATATTCGAAGGGCTGCAAGCTATTGATTAGAGCGGATATCTTTCCTTTCGAGCCACTCAAGACATCCTCTTCTTGACCAAGTGCTCCTTGGAAGCGCACGAAGGTATCCTCAATTTTCGTGTAGCAATCGGAGAAGGCCCTGAATGCCGCGGGCGGGGGGAGGTTGGGCTTAGCCGCGGCTCCCGGTTTGCCGGCCGGTGGCGACTTGGCGGCCGCCGGCGTGAGCGGGGTCGTCGTGAACATTTGGCTGAACGGAACGTCAGGCGCTTGGATCGCTGACACCTTGCTACCTAAGGAGGCCGTGTACCTCAGCCGATTCGTGAACCCTACATAGACCTGCGACCTCGTATATATTTCGCCGCCAGTTTCGTTAGAATTCAGGCGAACCATCTTGGCTAAGTCTATCGTTTTGTTGTTGTTGACCTGTGGCACAGTGCGGTAATCACTCGGGCGAGCGGTATCGAAATGGATTGTTATTTCCGTCGAGCAGCCGGGCGGCGGCTCCACTCCCGCCGGGAAGGGCGGTGGACCCTGATTACCGCCCGCCGCATTCGCAGTCTGGTGTGCGTCTGCGGCGACGGCTGCGGCCGGGTTAGCGATGAGTCGCTTCGAACAACTCTGATAAATGGACGCAGCGAGGCTGGCATCGAGTGCAGACTGCTGGAGTTCTAGTTGCTTCCTTTTGCAGGTAACATCGACCCACTTCGCGTAGACGGCATTCTTAACGTCAGGATCGGATGTAACATCCACGTCATTTAGCAACTGTTGATATTTTTGCGCTTGGGCATCCAAGCTGGCGACCGACTGCTTTGGGGAAGTCGTCTTTGTTGCCCCGGATGCTTTGGCCGGTGCCGCGGTCTGCGCATCGCCAGCCGAAACGAGCACCATCGAAACGAGAGCGATCCATGCCGAGAACTTCGAAGCCTGCATTGTCGACCCCTTCAAAAGATAGCGCCTATTCACGTCAATACCATCAGATCCACTACGAACGATTGAGGATATAGTGCGACTCGATTCCGCTATGGAGGCAATAAGCACTAAATAAATAGAGTTATCTCGCACCGGTTATTGCTGGTGTAGCACAATTGCGTCGGCGGGAACTAACGGCAGGTAAACGAAGTAGCCGTTTCCCGTTGCAAACCCTATCCGAACCCTTGCGAAAACTGACTCCCCACTTAGAAAAGGACCAAGAGTGTCGCGATACTGGGCGCGTTCGTAAGGGATGTCAATGGCTCTTAGGTGGGAAAACTGAAATAGTTTAAGGATAGGCCGAGTGACTCGGAGGCAACCATTAATTCGATATTAATTGCGGAGCTTAACTACACGGAGGTGGTGGATCGAGGGGAGCAAAAGCATATCCCTCACCCGCTAACGGCGGGTTCGTGATGACAAACGACTACTACTGCTTCGCACCATCCGGCTTCGGAGTCTCAGGCTTGGCGGGCGCCGGTTTTGGCAGCGGCTTGCGCGGGAGCCTGGTGTCGCGCATGGCTGCGTCGTACACATAGCCCGCTAGAATTACTGCGGCCTGCATCATGTCGTCACGCTGGATGCGTTCGTACACATCTTCATTCGAGTGGTGCGTGCGCGTCATGTACTCGACCGGGTCCTGGATGAACTGGAATCCCGGAATACCTACCGCGTCAAAGGACTCATGATCGGTGCCTCCGGTGTTGCGCATGGTCAGGGTGGTCATGCCCAGGTCGGTGAAGGGCTGCATCCAATCATTGAAGATGGGCTTGATCGATTCGTTCCCCTCCAGATAGATGCCGCGAATTTTGCCGGTACCGTTATCTACGTTGAAGTAGGCTGATACCTTGGCCTGCTCGGGCTTAAGGTTGAGCGGCGTGTCGTCTTTGCGCAACCATTCGGGCATGGCGAGTTCCTTGGGATCGGCGGGCTCGGCGTGCGATCCGAAGTGCTCTTTCACATAGGCGTGCGAACCTAGCAAGCCTTCTTCTTCCCCACTCCATAACGCGATGCGAATGGTGTGGCGCGGCTTCACTCCGATGGCCTTCAGGATGCGAATCGCTTCCATGGTGATGGCGCTGCCGGCAGCGTTGTCGGTGGCTCCCGTGCCGCCGTGCCAGGAATCGAGATGCGCGCCGAGCATGACGACTTCCCCACTCTTGTCGGTACCGGGAATCTCCGCGACCGTGTTGTAGGCGTTGGGATCGGCATCGTAGAACTGGTTGCGGACCTCGAGCTCCAGCTCGACGGGAATGTTGCGGTCGACCAGGCGCGAGATGCGTCCGTAGTTCTCGATGGCCATGACCAGCGAGGGAACGCCGGCGGGATCGCCGGGCTTGTAGGGGCCTCCACCCTGCACGAAGACGGTGCCGCCGTCGCCGCTGCGGCTGGGATCGATGATGGCGGCTACGTGCTCGTCCATGAGGAACTGGTTGAGGGTCTTCTGGAAGGCGATGCGCTGGGCGATTTCTTCGCGGCTGTAGCGCGGCTTCTCGCTGGGGATTTCGTACTGCGCGATCTCGGCGAGCTTCTTGTCGTCGTAGCGCTGCAGCGCGGCTTCCGACTGCGGCTTGACCTCGCGCATGTCGCCGTTGAAGACGATCTTGCCGGCGAGCTTACCCTTCTGCTTGTCCAGATCTTCCTGGGTGGCGAGCTTGGCTTTCACGACTGAGGCACGCAGTGCGCCGTTGGTGCTGACGGTCCAGGCCTTGGGATAGGCGATGATCTCGGCATTCTGCGGCGCGACCATGCGGACCTGCGTGTAGTCGTTGGACCAGCCGCGTCCAAAGGGGAAACTCTCGAGGTGCGAGTTGACCAGGCCCCACTCGGTGAACTGGTCGCGCGTCCAATCGTTGGCGCGCTTCATGGCGGGCGATCCGGTGAGGCGCGGGCCGATCACGTCGGTGAGCTGGCCCTCGATCTCCATAACCTTGGAGTTGTGGAAGCCTTCCTGGCGAATCTGGGTCATGACCTCGAGGTTGACGGCGTCGGACGTGGCGGCGCTTGACGAAGCCGCGAGCAGGTTGGCAGGAGCAGCGATGGCAAGAGCGAGCAAGGCGGCGGCAGCACGCAGGGCAAAGTGCCTGGGAAATCGGAGAGTCATGGGCAAGGTGAGTCCTTCGGAGGCGCGGTGATCCCGGCCGAGATAGTGAAGAAAAAGGATAACAGAGACGAAGTGGCCAGCGGTTGCTGGCTGCTAAGAACGGCGCACTGCGGGCATTGCTTGGGGGATGCGGGAGCGGGATTCCTGAAATGGCGAACCAAAAGCGGAATTTGTCCCCTTAAGGGATTCGTTGCGCCTCCTCATGTTTCGCTTTTTGTTCGTTGGTATTGCAGCGATTGGCTTTGCGAAATCGAAGCAGGTTGGCGAGGTACGTGCAATCACGATGGGCGTGATGCGAGCGAATCTCGAAGTAGCGATGGGACGCCATGAATCCTGAGATGCAGAGAACGAATGATATGGCCGGTTGGCCGCAACCGCTGCTGCCGACCATCCTGCTGGTGGAGGACGAAGCTGCAGTGCGCGAGGTCACGCGCGAAGCCTTGGAAATGGGCGGATATCGCGTGCTGGAAGCCAGCGGTCCGGAAGAGGCGGCACGTATCGCAGAAGATCCATCAGCGGAAATTGACCTGCTGCTGACTGACGTCGTGATGCCGGAGATGTGCGGTCCCGACCTGGCACTGCGGGTTGGCAAGTCGCGGCCTGGATTGCTCACGCTCTTCATGACCGGATACGCCGAGAGCGAACTCGCGCGGGCGGCCACGCGCGGAAGGTTGGAGAACCACATCCAGAAACCATTCACGATTGACGCCCTGCTGTCGCGCGTGGCAGACGCACTGGGGAAGCGATGGTACGGCGCCGAGGGACCTCGAGTTCCGCAATTGTCCTGCCCTTAGCTTCTCCTCCCCCGAGGCCTCGGCTCCCGCTGGACCGGCAGGGTTCGATGGGGGCCGGGGCCGCCTGCCTGTGGCCTTGAGCGCGCTGGGCTTGTGACAAATGCCACTTTGGTTGCAAGAGAACCGATTTTATTCACGGTTTCAGGTGATGGGAGGAGCGGGCATGACCTATAATTAAAGATATGGCACGAGGTTGGGAGAGCAAATCAGTGGAAGCACAGATGGAAGCATCGCGTTCGACGAAACCTTCAAAGGCCAAGCGGGCGCTCAAGGCAGCACAGGCACAGAACCACATCAAGAAAGCGGACCTACTGCTGTCGCGCAAACGGGTCGTCCAGCAGTTGGAGCACAGCACCAACGATCGCTTCAATGAGTTGATGCAGCGTACGCTGGCGGATTTGGACGCGCAGATCGCCTCACTGGCGGACTGACTCATCGATCGGTTGGCGAAGGCGGCCTGCGGGCCGTTGGGCGTGCGGTCGCGTACGTGGAACCTGCTCGTGGACCGTTGAGACGATCGCGGACGACGCGAAGGTTCGGCCGGGTCGGACTGCGATGCGCTGGTATTTCCCAGCAGTATTACCCTTCCTAATTACCCTTCCTGGCAACGAAGCGCATTCCTTGGTACAGCCTCACATCCACCGGTGATTGCAATCACAGCAGGCAGTGCACATCCGTCCCAGAATGGGCGTAGAGGTTAGGTATGCCTGTTCTCGTAATCGCGGTAGTTTTCTTCCTGATCTTCCTGGTCATGGGCGTGATGGCCTTCACCGCCATGGCCAAGGAACACAAGGGACATCTGTTCAGCGGGCACTGGGCAGACCAGCCCAAGGCGTTCAAGGTTTCGTCCAAGACAACTGCCTGAGGCGACAGCGCGGCGCGCAGGTTGGTGTGCTGAGGCGGTGGTGTATGCATGTACTAAAGATAAAGTTTTCGGGCACGCCGCACCCGCGCAGGAACTAATTGATTTCTTCGGATCGGAATCAGCGGGCGGGTGCCCGCTGATTTACCTGTCAGATATTGAAAATAAACAAGGTGATTGGACGCGGCGGACTTTTGGAACACTATCGTCTCGGTTTGCAGACCGCCTAAAACGAGATGCTAATTGCAACCCCCGGGTCGCTCGGATACATGCGGTTGTACAGGTAATACCCGTCATTAGAGTATGCGACGTAAACATCATCGGTTTGGTACCAGTTGTTTCCCCAGTATTCTGGATAAGGATCAACGACACTGAACCAACGGCCGCCGTACTGGAAGCTCGGATACCCGCCCTCTACCCTGAAGGGAAGGCTGGAGACGCGGAAATAGTGGTCCGGACCATAGTAGCTACCGTAATCGTCGTCAGGAGCGCGATAGCCGTTGTAGCCGCCGCGTTGCTGCCAGTTGCGGTGCTCAGACTGCCAGTTCTGAGCACGATACTGCTGCCAGTCACCTTGCTGTTGCGGAATGGGCTGTAGCTGCGCCTGCTGATTGTTCTGGCTTTCAAACGGGACACTAATTGCAATCCCCGGGCGGTTAGCATACCTGCGGTTGTACAGGTAATACCCATCTCGGGAGTATGCGACGTAAACATCGTCGGTCCGGTACCAGTTCGCACCCCAGTATTCGGGATACGGATCCATCACACTGAACCAAAAGCCTCCGTACTGGAAGCGCGGATACCCGCCCACTACCATGTAGGGTTGGTTGTAGACCCGGAACGAGTGACCTTGGCCATAGTAGCCGCCGTAATAGTTGTTCGGAATGCGGTAGCCGTTGTAGCCGCCGCGCTGTTGCCAGTTGCGGTGATCTGAATTCCAGTTCTGAGCGCGATGCTGCTGCCAGGTAGTCTGCTGTTGCTGCTGATAGGCATGCTGCTGTTGCTGCGTGGGCCGTAACTGAGCCGGTCGAATGGCCTGCTGCTGCGCCTGCTGCCTGGTCTGGTTCTGCTGTTGCTGGGCGTGCTGCTGAGCCGCCTGCTGCTTATTCTGGTTCTGCTGCTGCTGCTGGGCGTTCTGCTGCTGCTGCTGGGCGTTCTTCTGTTGCTGCTGAGCCTGTTGTTGCTGAGCGTTCTTCTGCTGCTGCGCCTGCTGCTTGTTCTGGTTCTGCTGCTGCTGGGCATGCTGCTGCTGGGCATGCTGCTGCTGTTGGGCCTGTTGTTGCTGGGCGTTCTTCTGCTGCTGCG
>Ga0207926_1000029_pt1 | contig 65417 bp, 41 predicted proteins | sample NGESurdeep072012_8_FD_184454 | JGI IMG/M metagenome (GOLD analysis project Ga0207926, IMG submission 184454) | Arctic peat soil microbial communities from Barrow, Alaska - NGEE Surface sample 210-1 deep-072012 (SPAdes) | ecosystem: Environmental > Terrestrial > Soil > Wetlands > Peat ...
TGTCATGCAGGACGGTAAGGTCGTCGGCTACAAGATCAATGGCAGCAAGCAGTGGATCAGCAACGGCGGAATCGCCGACCTGTACACCGTTCTCGCGAATACGCCGAGCGGGCCGAGCTGGTTCGTGGTGGAGAAAGGCGCGAAAGGCTTCGCCCACGACGAGCCGGAGAACAAGCACGGCATCCGCCTCAGCAACACGGCCGCTCTGTCGTTTGTCGATACCTACGTCGATGCCGACCGGCTGATCGGCGGCGTGGAAGGCCAGGGATTGCTGCAGGCACAAGCGGTGTTCGGTTACACGCGGCTGATGGTAGCGGCGTTTGGCCTGGGAGCCGGCTGGTCCGCGCTGGACCGGGCGATTCCGTATTCCACCAAGCGCATACAGGGAGGCTCGCCTCTATCGGAAAAACAGGGTTACACCCACAAGCTGATGGTCCCGCATATTGCCCGTTTGGAAGCGGCCCGCGCATGCATCGAGGAAACCGCGGAGCGGATCGACTCCGGCGAGGGAAGCTTGAACACCGAAGGCGCCGTCGCGAAGTACATGGCGACGGAAGCCGGCAACGCCGCGGCCGAAGCCAGCATCCAGGCGTTGGGTGGCTATGGCTACACGCACGAGTACATGGTGGAGAAGATCAAGCGCGACGTCCGCATTACCACGATCTACGAAGGAACTTCCGAGATCATGGAGATGACGATCAGCCGTGACCGCTGGCAGTTGCACTTGAAAACTAGAGGGCAGTACTACCACGAGCAGGCGCAGCAAATGGAGACTCTGCACGCCCAACATCCCGATGTCGGTGCTGATATGGCGGCGCTTCCCATGCACGCTCTGGCTGAGGTAATGGAGAAAGCGCGTGTAGCACGTCTGACGCGCTTCCAGCATATTCTCCTTCGCCTGGGTGAGTTGATAGCGTATGCCGAGTGCGCGGGTTGTTTGTCGCGCCGTGCCGCGCGGGCGGCTGAAAATCGGCTCAACGAAAAAGCCAACGCGCGCTTCGATGCAACCGCACTGGCGGCACTGGCCCGCATCTTTGCGCGAGACGCTTCGCTCAAGGTCGCGGAAGAAGGTCTGCGTTGGGTCACCGGCGCCGGCGGAGTGAGTGATGCGGAAATGGCGGGGTTCGAAACAGCTTTGGCTTTGCCCGCGGTCCATCGCGCGCAAGCCGGACTAATCTCGGACATGGACTACATCGCGGACGTACTGTTCAACCGTACGACGAAGAAGGTCGACGCATCCGCATTGCAGCTCGCGAGCGTTTAATCGAAAACCAACGGGCATCCGGCAATGAATTCGAAAAAGCCGGATGCCTGTTTTGTTTTGGTCGGGCATGTTGAAGCAGGTGACGCAATGTATCTCTGGTTTTTGCCGACTAAAACTACGTGCCGCTCTCTTGCAGGGTTGACTCACAGACCTTGGTGCCGAACATCACACTTTAGAGACCGTCGCATCACACGCACAGGGCATCGCCATCACTGACATGGCACCCCCGCCCCCCTCAAAGTTGTATTGATCTCTGCTGCCCAGGCCCAGCCCGGCGTTGTGAGAGGATCCACGCCTCCTTTTTCTGGCAAAGGAAACAAGACCCCCCGCAAGCTGATGTATCTCTCCCTGGGCGCTAGCGCCCGCTCTAACGACAGGCCAAAAAATGCTGCGAAGGAAGTGACACACCATGGAATCGACTGCTTACCGCGCGATAGCGATTGTGGGGGTGGGCGCAGTCCTGCCCGATGCCGCGAACGTAGAGACTTTCTGGCAAAACGTTAAACAAGGCCGTTACAGCATCAGCGATGTTTCACCCGAGCGTTGGGATCCCGCGCTCTATTTTGATTCGGACCATGGCGCGCCCGACAAGACCTATTCAAAGATCGGCGGCTGGGTGCGCGATTGGAAATGGGAGCCTGCGAAGTGGCGCCTGCCCATTCCTCCCCGCGTCGTCGACGCCATGGATGAAGCGCAACGCTGGGCGATTGCTTGCACTCGCGAAGCACTGGAGGACTTTGGTTATCCAGGACGGCCGCTGGACGCGGACCGTACGGCAGTCATTCTTGGCAACGCCATGGCTGGGGAGAAGCATTACCTCACGGCACTGCGGATTTATTTTCCGGAATACGCCAGCCAACTGGCGCAGTCAGCCAGCTTTGCAGCGCTGCCGGCAGCGGAGCGCGATGAAATCACGCGCGAGTTGCACGACCGCATCGCTCACCGCATTCCCGATATTACGGAAGACACCATGCCCGGCGAATTGGCTAACTGCATTGCCGGCCGCATCGCCAACGTCTTTAACTTCCACGGTCCCAACTACGTTGTCGATGCGGCATGCGCGTCGGCGATGGCAGCAATCAGTTCGGCGGCGGAGGGGCTGGTCGCAAACGACTTTGACGTGGCGATCACCGGCGGCATCGACCGCAACATGGGCGCGTCAACCTACGTCAAGTTCAGCAAGATCGGAGCGCTCTCGGCTAGCGGCACCCGGCCCTATGCCGAAGGAGCCGACGGCTTCGTCATGGGCGAAGGCGCGGTTATTTTTGTGCTGAAACGATTGGCCGACGCCGAGCGCGACGGCGACAAGATCTACGCCGTGCTGCGCGGCATTGGCGGGGCCAGCGACGGCAAGGGAAAAGGCATTACCGCGCCCAATCCGGTCGGCCAGAAATTAGCCATCGAGCGCGCCTGGAAGAACGCCGGGATATCGCCCGCTACCGTAACGCTGATGGAAGGCCACGGCACATCAACCAGCGTAGGCGACCTGGTCGAAGTGCAGAGCATGGCGGGCGTGCTCGGCAACTACCATCTTCCCGTCGGCTCCGTAGCGTTGGGCTCGGTCAAATCGAATATCGGTCACCTGAAAGGGGCCGCTGGGGCCGCTGGATTGCTGAAAGCCACCCTGGCGTTGCGCGACAGCGTACTGCCGCCCAGTGTGAACTGTGAACATCCCAACTCGAATATCGACTTCGCCCACTCCTCGCTGTACGTGAATCGGGAGCTGAAACCGTGGACCGTCCCAGCGGACACCGCGAGGCGGGCCGGGGTCAGCGCATTCGGGTTTGGTGGCACCAACTTCCACCTGGTGCTGGAAGAGTTCATCCCTCACAAGTTAACCGGCAACGGCAAACGATTGGTCGCGGTCACGGAAACACCGACGGCTGTTCAGCAGGGAGCTGTAATGTATTCCAAGAGTGTTACACCCGGAGTTGCGGGCGAAGTTTCACGCAAGGCGCCTTTGCGCGGTGCGTTGGTGATTGGCGCTTCCACTGAGGCCGAACTGGTCGAGCGTTTGCGTTTGGTACAGACCGCCGCTGCAGCAGGCACTGCACCGGCGCCAGTTGCACCATCGGATTCGGACTTGCGTGCGGACGAGCGCATCGCAATCGACTACGCCGACGCCCCCGATCTGGCGATCAAGTCGGCGAATGCCTTGAAGGCCCTGAAGGCCAACCAGGCTCCGATCTGGAAGGCGTTGCGTCCACAGGGAATCTTCCGTGGACGCGGGCCTGCCGGCAAAGTGGCGTTCCTGTACACCGGGCAGGGCTCGCAGTACGTCAACATGCTCGCGCCGCTTCGCGCCGCCGAGCCAATCGTGGCCGAACTCTTCGCCGAAGCGGATCGCATCATGACCCCGTTGCTCGGCAAGCCGCTGAGCGATTACATCTTCGTTGACCAAAGCAACGCAGACGCCGTCGCGAAGGCGGAAGAAGATCTACGCCAGACCGAGATCACGCAGCCCACCGTGCTGACGATCGACCTGGCCTTGACCCGGATGTTGGCCGCCTACGGCATTCGCCCCGACATGACGATGGGACACAGCCTGGGCGAATACGGCGCGCTGGTTGCGTCCGGCTCGCTTACCTTCGAGGACGCGCTGAGCGCAGTGAGTGCCCGCGGCCGCGGCATGACTCAAGTCGCCGTGGACGATACAGGCAAAATGGCCGCCGTCTTCGCGCCGCTCGCCGAAGTCGAACGGACACTGAAATCCATTAACGATTATGTCGTGATTGCCAACATCAACAGCGGGCAGCAGTCAGTCATTGGTGGCGCCAGCAAAGGCGTCGAAAAAGCAACCGAGATATTCCTGCAGGCGGGCTACAACGTAGTTCCTCTGCCCGTCAGCCACGCCTTCCATACGTCGATCGTTGCCCCGGCCAGCACTCCTCTGCGGGAGATGCTGTCTCACCTGCACATGCAGTCTCCGAAGGTACCCGTGGTGGCGAATGTGAACGGCGAGTTTTATCCCACCGGGCCCGATGTTGTTCCGCAGATGCTCGACCTGCTGGCGCAGCAGGTGGCTTGCCCCGTGCAATTTGTGAAGGGACTGTGCACGCTTTACGACGCGGGCGCGCGCATCTTCATCGAAGTTGGGCCGAAGAAGGCATTGCAGGGATTTGCCGAAGAAGTACTCGGCGATCGCGGCGATGTGGTTACGTTCTTTACCAATCATCCGAAAGTTGGCGATGTCGTGAGCTTCAATCAAGCGCTGTGCGGACTCTACGCGGCAGGACTGGGAAGTGCCGAAGCGGAAGCTTCGCGCGAGATTCCCGCCACGGTGGTTACTACGGCGAATACGGTTCCCACAGCGGCTGTCATCCCGGCGGCCGCGGCCTCCGCATCACCAGAAATCTCTAAGCCGATTGCGGTCGCAGTCCAAGCGGCTACTGTGGTCGCGCCTGTTCCGTCGAATGGCGATCGCTACGCGGCTCTCGGTCACCTGTTTGCCGATGTACTCGATCGTGCCTCGGAGATCTACCACGGCGAGAAGGCCCGACCGGCCAGCGAACCGGTGGCGATTACCGGAGCGGCGATGGGGCTGCCGGGCACCGATCACGTCTTCGATGATGGCAATGTCGCTCGCATTCTGCGAGGCGACCAGTTCATCAAGGCGATCCCGCCGGAGTACCGCAACGATATGCTCGCGAAGCGCATTACGCGCTTGGTGAAGAGCGAGAGCGGCGAGGCGAGATTCGACACCATTGAGGACGTTGCGGAGGTAATCAAACTCGCAGGTCGCGGCGGCGAGTTCGATCTCGAGAAGGAATTTGGAGTCTCTGCCGAGCGCCTGGCTGCACTGGACCAGGTCACCCGCCTGGCGATCGCAGTCGGCATCGACGCGATGCGTGACGCCGGAATCCCGCTGATCATGCGGTATAAGACCACGAGTAAAGGCACACTGCTGCCCGATCGCTGGGGATTGCCCGACGCTCTGCGCGACGACACTGGCGTGATCATGGGTTCGGCCTTCCCGGGTTACGACGCCTATGCCGACGAGATGGCCCGCTACTATGCGGACCACGCCCGTCGCGAAGAACTGGCCTCGCTGGAAAACATGGTCGCGGCGGTGGCGGGCACGAACGGTCATTCTCCACTCGCTCAGGAAATCGTCCGAAAGATCGAGGCACTGCGCGCGGAGATTGAAAAGAACCCGTATGTCTTCGATCGCCGTTTCCTGCTCAAGACCTTGTCGATGGGACACTCGCAGTTCGCCGAGTTCATCGGCGCTCGCGGTCCTAACACGCAAATCAACTCCGCGTGCGCAACCACCAGTCATGCCGTCGCTCTGGCGGAGGACTGGATCCGCGCCGGACGATGCAGCCGCGTAATCATCATCACGGCGGACGATGTCACCTCCGATCACCTGATTGGATGGTTCGGCGCCGGCTTCCTGGCCAGCGGAGCAGCCGCCACCGATGAAGCAGTCGAAGAGGCCGCCACTCCGTTCGACCGCCGGCGGCACGGCCTGATTATGGGCATGGGCGCTGCCGGACTCGTGGTTGAGAGCGCGGCGGCAGCGCGCGAACGAGGCATCCAGCCGATTTGCGAAGTGTTGAGCGCGGTGACGGCCAATAGCGCTTTCCACGGCACGCGTCTCGATGTACAGCACATTGGCCAGGTCATGGAGAACTTGATCTCGCAAGCCGAAGCGAACAGCGGCATTCAGCGTCATCAGATCGCGGCGCACACCGTCTTTGTTTCCCACGAAACCTATACGCCCGCGCGTGGCGGAAGCGCATCGGCAGAGATCAACGCTCTGCGTCGGGTCTTTGGCGACAGCGCGGACCAAATCGTGATCGCCAACACCAAGGGTCTTACAGGCCACGCCATGGCTACCGGTATCGAGGAAGTGCTGGCGGTGAAAGCACTGGAAACGGGAGTGGTTCCTCCCGTGGCCAACTTCAAGGAAATCGATCCTGAACTCGGCGTGTTGAACCTCTCGAAGGGTGGCGACTATCCGGTCGAATATGCGTTACGCCTCGGCGCTGGATTCGGATCACAAATCAGCATGGCGCTGTTGCGTTGGGTTCCGACGAAGGACCGTGTCCGTCGCAGCGCAGGTGCTTTGGGCTATGCCTATCGCATAATCGACCAGAAAGCGTGGGATGCGTGGCTGACTAGGATGGCGGGGCGTCCAGCCGCGGACATGGAAGTGGTGAACCGTACGCTACGAGTGCGCGATCAAGGGCTATCCGCCCGGGTTGCCGCAGTTGCAGCCGAGGCGGCAAAGGATGTTAAACCGGTGGCAGCGCCAACGCCCACGATTCAAGCGCCACCGCCAGCGCCGAAACCGGCAGTCGTCGCCGCAACGCCAGCACCGACTCGTAGCGAGCCTGTCAAGGCGGAGCCGCCAGTTCAAGTGGTTGCGGTTGCGCAGCCCACGCGGCCCAAACCCGCCGCGACAGCCGATTCAGTGAAAGATCGGGTCCTGGCATTGGTAGCCGAGAAGACCGGCTACCCGATCGACATGCTCGATCTGGACCTCGATCTCGAAGCCGATTTAGGCGTCGATACGGTGAAACAGGCGGAGGTCATGGCGACGATCCGCGAAGCCTACGGAATCGCTCGTGACGATCAGATCAAACTGCGCGACTATCCGACGCTGGCGCACGTGATTCGCTTTGTGAACGAGCGGCGCTCGGATGTTGCCGTTGCAGCGCCACCCGCCGTGGTAGTGGCCGAGGAAAAGAAGACCAGCAAAATCACCGCGCCTGTAGTTGTTGAGGTGATCTCTGCGCCAGCGACCCTTGGCGTTGCGGTGAAAGAACGCATTCTGGACCTGGCAGTCGAGAAGACCGGCTATCCCAGAGACATGCTGGATTTGGATCTGGACCTCGAAGCCGACCTTGGCGTCGATACCGTGAAACAGGCGGAGATGTTCGCCGCCATCCGGGAGATTTACAGCATCCCACGGGACGAGAGCCGCAAGCTGCGCGACTATCCGACGCTGGCTCACGTGATCCGGTTTGTGTACGAGAGTCGTCCCGACCTGGCGGGGGTAACTCCGTCTGCGCAGGTAACTGTTGCAGTAGCTTCTGTCCCGAAAGAGACGGTTACAGCGGACGCGAGCGCACCCACACCGGCAGTACCGGCTGCGGCAACTCAGTCAGTCGCCGAGAACGAATCGGTCAAGGAACGCATTCTAGCCTTGATGGTGGAAAAGACCGGCTATCCCAAAGACATGCTGGATCCAGATCTCGACCTCGAAGCCGATCTTGGCGTCGATACCGTTAAGCAGGCTGAAATGTTCGCCGCTATCCGCGAGATTTACAGCATCCCTCGGGATGAGAGCCGCAAGCTGCGCGACTATCCCACGCTGGCTCACGTGATCCGGTTCGTGTACGACAGTCGCCCTGATCTCGTGCAGGGCATGTCGCCTTTGCCGTCGCCCGTTAGCGTAGCCACTAAGACTGAGCCATCCGCCACCGCAACAGCGGCCGCGCCACTACCCTCTGCACCATCCGCCACCGTCGCAGAGACCACACCCACACCCGCGTTACCGGTTGCAACGACTCAGCCTGGCGCCAAAGACGAGTCAGTCAAGGAACGCGTGCTCGCCCTGATGGCGGAGAAGACCGGATATCCGATCGATATGCTGGATTTGGATCTGGACCTCGAAGCCGATCTCGGCGTGGACACCGTCAAGCAAGCGGAAATGTTCGCCGCCATCCGCGAGATCTACAACATTCCGCGCGATGAGACCCGTAAGCTGCGCGATTATCCCACGCTGGCTCATGTGATCCGATTCGTGTACGAGAGTCGCCCTGATCTTGCACCGGGAATTTCGCCTGCGCCAGCGATCGTTGCGGTGGCATCTCCATCCGCTCCGGCGATCGTTGCAGCGACTGCGACTGCAACACCGGCGGTTGCCGTTCAACTGGTCTCTGACGACGCCATAAAAGAGAAGGTGCTGGAAATCGTCGCGGAGAAGACTGGTTATCCCAAAGACATGTTGGATCTGGACCTGGACCTCGAAGCGGACCTCGGCGTCGACACCGTCAAACAGGCGGAGATGTTCGCGTCGGTACGTGCGGCGTACAACATTCCTCGCGAAGAGAATCTCAAGCTGCGCGACTTCCCCACGCTGGCGCACGTAATCCAGTTCGCGCGCGACAAACAAAACTCAGGGGCAACGACCGCGGTATCAGTTCCCTCTGCGGCCACGACATCCGTGGCTGCGACGACGGTTACACGTCCCCGTCCGCCGTTGGCCAGCTTCGAAGCTGCCAATCGGATTCCACGTCGCGTCCCAGTACCGGTCTTGCGGCCACCGTTGACCATCTGCAAGCCAACAGGTGTGAAGCTAGGGCCTGGCAGTCGAGTTGTGGTTATGCCGGACCAGGCAGGCGTCGCCAATGTACTCACTCAACATTTGCAGACGCTCGGTGTGGAATCCCTGGTGCTCGACGCCGCGCTCGATGCGAACGCCCTGACGGAGCGCCTCCAGCAATGGCTGTCGGCAGGCCCGATCCAGGGAGTGTACTGGCTGCCTGCGCTCGACAACGAAGGCGACCTTCGCCACATGGAGCTGGCCGGATGGCATGAAGCCTTGCGAGTGCGTGTCAAATCGCTCTACACCACGATGCGTGCACTGTATGAGCAGGTCGCGGCGCCGGGTACGTTCCTCGTCTCAGCCACGCAACTTGGCGGACAACATGGCTACGACGACGCTGGAGCCGTTGCGCCGCTGGGCGGAGCGGTTGTCGGCTTTACCAAGACCTATAAGCGCGAGCACACAGAAGTTCACGTGAAGGCGGTCGATTTCGAGGCTGGGAGGAGTGCGTCGGAAGTTGCCGTCACCCTCCTCGAGGAAACGCTGCGCGATCCCGGCGCTGTTGAAGTTGGCTACAAGAATGGCCTGCGCTGGGCCGTGGGATTGCAGGAGCAACCCTTCATCGAGGGCAATCACGGTCTAACTTTCGACCAGGACAGCGTCTTTCTGATCACCGGCGCGGCAGGAAGTATTGTGTCGGCCATTACCGCCGACCTGGCTACAGCATCCGGTGGAACGTTCTACCTGCTGGATCTTGTTCCTGCCCCCGATCCCAATAACCCTGACCTTGCTCGCTTCGTGAGCGACAAAGACGGACTCAAGCGCGATCTATTCGAGCGCATCAAGGCGCGCGGCGAGCGTGCTACACCGGCGCTGGTCGAAAAGGAACTGGCGGCCCTGGAACGGGCGCAGGCGGCGCAGAGTGCGATCGACGCCGTACGCTCGGCGGGAGGCACGCCGTATTACTTCAGCATCAACCTCACCGACGCCGATGGCGTAGCCAAAATCATCGAGCAGGTGCGCCAGCGCAGCGGTCGAATCGATGTGCTGCTGCATGCCGCCGGAATTGAGCGCAGCCACTTCCTGCCGGACAAAGACCAACGTGAATTCGACCTGGTCTTCGATGTCAAGAGTGACGGGTGGTTCAACCTGCTTCATGCCATCGGCGGCATGCCCCTTGGCGCGACAGTGGCTTTCAGCTCCATTGCCGGACGTTTCGGCAATGCAGGCCAGACGGACTACAGTTCCGCTAACGACCTGTTGTGCAAGATCACGTCGAGCTTCCGCACCATGCGGCCGACAACGCGCGGCATCGTGATCGACTGGACAGCGTGGGGCGGCATCGGCATGGCGACTCGCGGCTCCATCCCCAAGATGATGGAGTTGGCTGGCATCGACATGCTACCGCCGGAAGCAGGCATTCCGACGATTCGCCGCGAACTGACGGTGGGCTCGGGCGGTGGCGAAGTCATCGTCGCACAGCGGCTCGGCGTCATGTTGAACGAGTGGGACGAGACCGGTGGATTGGATACCATCGCGCTGGCTGCGGCTGCCAGGAATAGGTTGCCCGCGCAAGGTCCGATGGGAGGCACAATCACCGGAATGGGCCTCTACAGCGGTTTGACGATGGAAACCACGCTCGATCCGGCGGCCCAACCGTTCTTGTACGATCACCGCATTGACGGCACGCCTGTGCTCCCCGGTGTCATGGGGATCGAAGCCTTTGCGGAGGCCGCACTCTGCATGCATCCGGGCTGGAGTGTCGAGGCAATTGAGGAAGTCAATTTCCTCGCGCCGTTCAAGTTCTACAGGGACGAGCCACGCACGGTGATTATTCGGACGATGTTCTACCCGCACGGTGACAGTCTGCGGGCAGAGTGCCGGCTGATCGGGCGGCGGACGCTTCCCAATCAATCGCAACCCCAGGAGACCGTTCACTTCACGGCGCGCGTGAGAGTGAGCAAGCAGCCGCCGGAGGCGACTGCCGGTTTGCCTTTCAGGATGACGACGGAAGGCATCGTCGATGCCGCTCAGATTTATCGCATCTACTTCCATGGGCCGGCGTACCAAGTTCTCGACAGCGCCTGGCGCGATGGCGAACGGATTATCGGCCAGATGTCAGTGGATCTGCCGAGCGACCACAACCCCGCTCAGGGACCGACGCTGATTGGGCCGCGATTGATTGAGCTTTGCTTCCAAACCGCGGGCCTGCTGGAAATCAGTGAACACAACCGCATGGGTCTGCCGCTCTATGTTCATCAACTCAACTGGTCGCGTGCCCCCGAGCTGGCCGAAGGCCCCTTGTTCGCAATCGTCACTCCAGACACGGCGGGAGAAAAGTTCGATGCGGAAGTTGTGGACGCGCAGGGCAACCAGTACTTGCGTTTAACCGGTTACCGGACGGTGACGCTTCCCGACAGCGTCGATGCTGAGCCATTGCAGGCTCTGCAACACGTCACGGCGTAAAGATTGGAATTGCAGGAAAGCAGCTCTCTGCCGATTGGAAGGGTTATGCAGCGCGAATTTCAACGGGTAGTTATCGTCAACCGCGGCGAAGCCGCAATACGTTTCATTCACGCGGCGCGTGAGTTCAACCGGGAGCATGGCACATCGATCAGCACGATCGCTCTCTACACCGACCCGGATCGGCACGCCATGTTTGTCCGCGAGGCCGACGAAGCGATATCTCTCGGCGCCGCTCGACGGACCGATCCGCAGACGAATCAGTCCAAGAGCACATACGTCGATTTCCCATCTCTAAAGTTGGCGATGGAAACTGCGCGTGCGGATGCGGTGTGGGTAGGTTGGGGATTTGTGGCCGAGCATCCCAATTTCGCCGACCTTTGCCGCGACCTTGGCGTCGTGTACATCGGTCCCGACGGCGACGCGATGCGGCTATTGGGCGACAAGATCACCTCCAAACGCCTGGCCGAACAAGCGCAGGTACCCGTTGCGCTGTGGAGCAACGGGCCGGTGGAGACGATCGACGATGCCATGCGCCACGCGGAGCTTCTTGGTTATCCGCTACTGATAAAAGCAACTTCCGGCGGTGGTGGTCATGGAATTCGACGCGTACATTCCGCCAACCAATTGGCGAGGGCGTTTGAAGGCGCGCGCGCCGAGGCATTCAAGGCCTTTGGAGATGCGACGGTTTTCATGGAGCAACTGGTGCAAGGTGCGCGCCATGTTGAGGTACAGGTCATAGCCGACCACCACGGAACCACCTGGGCCGTGGGCGTGCGTGACTGTTCCATCCAGCGTCACCACCAGAAAATCCTGGAAGAAGCTCCCTCGCCCGTGCTCACCGCCGAGCAAGACCTGGCTCTGCGGGAGGCGGCGGTGCGCCTCAGCCAGGCATCGGGCTATCGGAATGCCGGTACGGTCGAATTCCTGTACGAGCCGGCCAGCCAACGTTTCCTGTTCATGGAGATGAATACGCGGTTGCAAGTCGAACACCCGGTAACGGAATGTACGACTGGGCTGGACCTGGTGAAACTGCAAATCCAGGTTGCCCGCGGGAAGCGCCTGGAAGGCGGGCCGCCATGCACGTATGGTCACGCCATTGAAGTGCGCCTGAATGCCGAAGATCCGGAGAACGGATTTGCGCCGGCACCGGGCCTGATTGAGAGGTTCAGACTTCCCTCAGGTCCCGGCGTGCGCATTGATACCGGCGTGGCAGTGGGCGACAACGTCCCGGCAGACTTCGACTCGATGATCGCCAAGATCATCACCTACGGTCAGAGTCGCAAAGAAGCGCTGGCGAGGATGCAGCGGGCGCTGCGCGACAGTGTCGTGGTGATCAAGGGCGGGGCCAGCAACAAAGCATTTCTGCTGGAACTGCTGAATTGCCCGGAAGTGCTGCAGGCAACAGCCGATATCGGATGGCTGGATCGCAGGGCTGCTAACGGCGGCCACCTCTCCACGCGTTACGCCGATGTGGCTCTGGTGCAGGCGGCGATCGAAGCCTACATTGCCGACCTGGCGATGGAAAAAATCCAGTTCTTTGCGTCGGCTGTACGCGGGCGTCCCCAGGTTCGGAGCGACGTTGGACGGACCGTGCAACTGCTGCACCGCGGACATTCCTACGCGCTCAAGGTCCATTGCCTCGATCTGCATAGCTATCGTGTCGAAGTGGATGGAGTCAGCATCGATGTCCACATTCACAGCCTCGGTCAGTTCGAATATTGGCTCACCGCATTCGGGAACCGCTTCCACGTGGTCTCCGCTGCCCAGGGGCTGACGTACCGTATCGAAGTAAATGGTGTGTCGCATTCCATCGATAGGGATGACGGTGGCGTCGTACATGCTCCGGCCCCAGCTGTAGTCGTATCCATCGCGGTTAAGCCGGGCGATACGGTTACAGTTGGAGACACCTTGGCTGTGCTGGAAGCCATGAAAATGGAGATGTCTGTCCTCGCTCCATTCTCGGGGAGAGTCAGGAGTGTCCTGGCCATACCTCACGTGCAAGTGGATACCGGGGCCCCGCTTCTGCAGATTGAGCCGGCCGGTGACGACAATGCAGTGACCACGACCGGGCGAGTGAATTTTGGAGCGTCCCGCGCTGCCGATGGACGCGATGATCTTGTTCCGTCCCATTGGAGCAAGAACCTCGAAGAACTCCGCCAGCTCGTCTTGGGCTTCGATGTTGACCCAGCGCAAGCCATGCGTGGCCTCTCCGGCTGGAGTCCTTCTGCTGAAGCTACCTCCGATCACCAGCAAATAGCGGAACGGGAAGATGAAATACTTGGAATCTTCGTCGACATTTGCACTTTATTCGAGCGTCAGCCCGAGATGGACGACCTCAATGGCGGGGAAGAACGCAGTTCCGAGACTTACCTCTTTTCGTACTTGCACTTGCTGGAGACGAAAGGCAAGGGCCTCCCTGCAGCTTTTGTTGACGCGCTGCGCCGTGCGCTGGTCCATTACGGCATCAAGACGCTGGAGCGTTCGCCTGAATTGGAAGAGTGCCTGCTCTGGTTATGTAAATCGCATCACCGCGTTGACCAGCAGGTAGCGCCAATTGTCGGTTTGCTGACCAGGCATCTGCAACGTGTCGAAGCCTCAGAGCCGCGGACCGACGAAGCCTTCCGCAAGTTGCTTGGCAAGTTGATTCATGCCACCCGTGGCCTGTTCCCCGCAGTCAGCGACCTGGCCCGCGAAGTGCGTTACCGTTGCTTCGAACAGCCGGTATTTGAGCGGGCCCGTAAGCAGATCTATGCCCAGGCGGAGGAGAACCTCGCCCGCCTTGCCGCAAATCCAAACCCGGTGGACCTGCGTCAAAGAGTCGGGGCCCTGGTGGACTGTCCGCAACCGCTGTCGGCCCTGTTCTCCGGTAGATATGCGGCTGCTCCACCCGCCTTGCGGGAATTGATGTTGGAGATCGTCACGTCGCGATACTACCGCGGGCAAACCATGTCGAAGTTTCGCGCCGTTCCCACGGAGGGCCGCTCTTGCGTGACGGCCGAGTATGGGAATGACGGTAAGCGAATTCAAGTCTTTACCACCCATACTGAGTATCTCGGGCTTTCTGATGCGGCGCGCGCGCTTGTCCCCTGCATCGAAGGAGTGCCCGCCGACCATGACGTCGTCCTCGATTTCTATGCTTGGAATCCCGAGTTCTTGTCCGATCCCGAGCTGATAGAAAAGGAAGTTCGTTCAACCCTGAACCAGGTCGGATTCCCGCGCACAATTCAGCGCATCGTGGTGGCCATTGGCGGTCCAGGTCGCGGAAATGGCATGGCGGGGATGCAGCATTTCACTTATCATCCCACCGCGGCTGGGTATGAAGAGGAATTTCTGGTCCGCGGGGTCCACCCGATGATGGCCGAACGGTTGCATCTCTGGCGGGTCAGCAATTTCAATGTTGAGCGGCTTCCGTCAGTGGAAGACATTTACCTCCTTTATGCGGTTGCCAAAGACAATCCCAAGGATGAGCGGCTCTTCGCAGTTGCGGAGATTCGTGATCTAACTCCGGTGCGGGACAAGCGAGGCCACATCGTGCAACTCCCTCACCTGGAGCGTATGTTCGCGGAAGCGGTGACCGGAATGCGTATGTTCCAATCGCGACGCAGCCCTAACAAGCGGCTCCATTGGAACCGGATCCTGCTTTACGTTTGGCCGACCGTCAATTTCAGCCGCGAAGAATTCGACGAGATCGTGCACAAACTTGCTCCATCAACGGATGGCCTGGGATTGGAGCAGGTGGTGGTGCGCGCCCGCATACCACAACCGGAGACTGGCGAGCTGCGTGACATGATCGTGCGCATCTCGAGTCCGGGCGGCGCAAGTCAGATCATGACTTTCAGGCCCATCAGCAAACTGCAGCCGCTTAAGCCGCTGGATGAGTACACCCAGAAAGTCGTTCGCATGCGCCAGCGTGGCCTCATCTACCCGTATGAAATCATCAAGATGCTCACGCCGGTTCCGGAAGGCATAGCAACGCAATTTCCTCCTGGCGACTTTGTGGAATACGATCTCGATGCCGACGGGCGGCTGGTTCCAGTCGATCGTCCGTATGGGAAGAACAAGTCCAACATTATCGTCGGCGTCATCCGCAACTTCACCAGCAAGTATCCCGAGGGTATGACCCGGGTCGTGTTGATGGGAGATCCCAGCAAAGATCTGGGTGCCATCGCCGAGTCGGAATGCCGTCGGGTTATGGCGGGCCTGGATCTCGCGCAAAAAATGGGTATTCCGTTGGAATGGTTCACCCTCTCGGCGGGCGCCAAAATCTCGATGGACAGTGGCGTTGAGAACATGGATTGGATCGCCAAGGTCCTGCGCAGCCTGATCGAATTCACCCAAGCGGGCGGCGAAGTCAACCTGGTGGTGAATGGCATTAACGTCGGAGCCCAGCCTTACTGGAACGCCGAGGCGACCATGCTGATGCACACCCGCGGCATTCTGATCATGACGCCGAAAGCGGCGATGGTGCTCACTGGCAAACGCGCGCTGGAGTATTCCGGTAGCGTGTCGGCCGAGGACAACGAAGGTATCGGCGGCTACGATCGCATTATGGGCCCCAACGGACAGGCGCAGTATTGGGCCCGCAACATTGATGAGGCCTGCCAGATTCTGTTACGCCACTATGAACATACCTATGTAGCGCCGGGCGACCGCTTCCCTCGTCGAGATGTGACGATCGATCCGATCGACCGCGACGTACGGACTTATCCTCACAGTCATGACGGCGAGGGCTTCGCACTGGTAGGTGAGATTTTCTCCGACGAGACCAATCCCGGACGCAAGAAATCCTTCGACATTCGCAAAGTGATGCGGGCTGTGATGGACCAGGACCATCTTCCTCTCGAGCGCTGGTCCGGCATGCGGGCCGCAGAAACCGGTGTGGTCTGGGACGCTCATATCGGGGGCTATCCCGTTTGCCTCATCGGAATTGAGTCCCATCCGTCACCTCGGCTGGGGTTTGTTCCAGCCGACGGCCCGGATCAATGGACCGCCGGAACGCTTTTCCCGCTTTCCTCGAAAAAAATTGCTCGCGCCATCAATTCAGCCAGCAATAATCGGCCGGTAGTGATCTTGGCCAACCTGTCTGGTTTCGATGGTTCGCCGGAATCGTTGCGCAAGTTACAACTCGAATACGGTGCAGAGATTGGGCGGGCCGTGGTGAACTTCAAGGGACCCATGGTCTTTTGCGTGATCTCCCGATACCACGGTGGCGCTTATGTCGTTTTCTCGGGGGCGTTGAACGAGAATCTCGAAGTCGCGGCGTTGGAGGGAACATTTGCCTCAGTCATTGGCGGCGCTCCAGCCGCGGCCGTGGTTTTTGCCGGTGAAGTTGAGGCCCGGACCCGCAAAGATCCGCGACTACTGGCCCTGACCGAGGCCATGAATCGGGCGATGTCCAAAGCCGACGGAGTGGAGAAGAACCGCTTGCGCGCCCAGCTGGATGAGCTCTTCAAAGTCGTGCACTCTGAAAAACTGGGACAACTCGCGGAGGAATTTGATCGCGTGCATAGCGTGCATCGCGCCCTCGAAGTGGGAGCGTTGAATTGCATTCTTCCACCCGCCAACCTTCGCCCCTATCTTATCCACGCCGTGGAATGCGGCATTTCGAGATACCAGGAAATGTATCCCGACAAATCGCTGGCTGAGAAACCGGCGGTGACGCCGGAAATCGTCGAGGTGGCCGAACCCACTTTGGTTAGGTAATGCACGTATTCTGGCTGCAACAGTCCGTAGCCGACATACCGGCTACGGACGATTGGCTGACTGAGAGCGAAGCGACTCGATTGAACAGCTTCCGCTTTGCCAAACGCCGCGCGGATTGGCGCTTGGGCCGATGGACCGCAAAGCGTGCTGTCGCTGCCTGCCTGGAGTTGCCCAACGACGCCTCCAGTCTAAGAAAAATCGAAATTATTCCAGCCTCAACGGGCCAACCTGAAGTCACTCTTTGCGATCGCGCGGAGACGGTCACGATTTCGATTAGCCATCGCCAGGGCATTGCCATATGTGCTGTCGCGCGAGGCACTGTCCAGCTAGGTTGCGACCTGGAGATCGTCGAGCTAAGAAGCGATGCTTTCATCGCCGATTACTTCACCATGAAAGAGCAGGAGTTGATTGCTCGGACCACTGGCGACAAACGAACCTTGCTGGTAGCCCTGCTATGGAGCGCAAAGGAGAGTGCCTTAAAAGCACTCCACGTTGGGCTGCGGGTCGACACTCGAAGCGTTGAAGTCGCAGAACTGGGTCTATCGGACGACTGGTCCAAAGAAACGGACGAAGACTCCCCGAGTAGGAGTCTTCCTGCTGGAATGTCAGACATTTCTCGAAGTACTTGGCGCCCATTGCAGGTCCAGTGCGCTGACGGAACTGCTTTATGTGGATGGTGGCAACGTTCGGGCAACAACTTGCGAACGATTGTAGCGTCTCCACCCCCAGCTCCGCCCGTCGAGTTGCAGCCTCAGTTCGAATCTGGATAACGTCCGGACACCACTCGACCGAACTGTATGCTCTTTAGAACATCAACCATTTCCGGTTGACCGTGTTCGTACGGGCGGCCTAACATTACCGCGCATGGAAGTCGCAGCCCCCAGCATGATCGGCCAGACCATCTCTCACTACCGCATCGTGGGAAAGCTCGGTGGTGGTGGCATGGGAGTGGTCTACGATGCGGAAGATACCCGCCTGGGCCGCCACGTCGCTCTCAAATTTATCCCCGAAAACCTACTGAACGATCGCAAGTCGCTGGATCGCTTCATCTGGGAGGCGCGCGCCGCTTCCCAGTTGAACCACCCAGGCATCTGCATCATCCACGACATCGGTGACATGGATGCGCATCCCTTCATGGTCATGGAGAAATTGGAAGGGATCAGTCTGAAGGACCGGATGCTGGGCAAACCGATGGAAATAGACGAAATCCTCGACATCGGTATCCAGGTGGCGGATGCGCTGGCCGCCTGCCATGCCCAGGGGATCATTCATCGTGACATCAAGCCGGCCAACATCTTTATTACCGAGAGCGGGCAGGTCAAGATCCTCGACTTCGGCGTGGCTAAGCTGGCGCCCGGGCTGCGTGCCGGCGCGGCCGCGTTGGATGCCGAGCTTTCCGTCGCGGGAGACATTTTTGGAACAGCGCTTTACATGTCCCCGGAACAAGCCCGCGGCGAGGAACTCGATCCCCGCACTGATCTGTTCTCACTGGGCGTTGTTCTCTACCAGATGGCGACCGGCCAAAAGCCTTTTGCCGGGACCAACACGGTCACCACACTCGAGGCGGTGATGAACCGGAAGCCGGTGTCTCCGCTCAAGCTCAACCCCACGCTCCCTAAGGACATAGAGGGCATTCTCGGCCGCGCAATGGAGAAAGACCGCGGTAACCGATATCCCAACGCGCTGGCCATGAAGGGCGATCTCCAGTCGCTGCAGCGCGAAACGGAACCCGGGTTGACCGACACCGGACGTCACCGGCCCCCTTTGCCCTATCGCATTTCGAGCAGTACCTTTGAGTCCTCCAGCCGGCGCCAGATCTACATCCTGCTGGGCGTGATAGCCGTGCTCATCACCCTGTTGGTGCCCATGGGAGCCTGGTGGTACAAGCAGCGTCCGGGGGCGAGCGGGAGAAATACGGTTGCCGTGCTACCGTTCGAGAACACGAACGGCGATGTCAGCGTCGATTTCCTGCGTTTTGCCCTGGCCGACGAAATTGCCAACGCGCTGACCTACACGCGGACTGTGGATGTTCGTCCTTCGTCGATGACCCGGAAGTACGTGGGCGTCGACGAAGATCCTCGCAAGGTGGGCAGTGAGTTGCACGTGGCCACCGTCGTGACCGGACACTTTCTCAAGCAAGGCGAGCGTTTGATGGTGACGCTGGAGGCCATCGAGAGCAGCAGCAACCGTCTGCTGTGGCAGACCACCGTGACGGCCCCCGCTCAGGACCTGATCGCTCTGCAGTCCACAGTGTCTGCCCAGGTAAACCAAGGCATGCTGCCGGCACTTGGTATGGCCGGCGGTGTGCTCAATGCTGCCAGCCGCCCGACAGATCCGGCGGCCTACGACCTCTACCTGCATAGCCTCGCATTGCCGCATGATCCCGGACCGAACAAGGACGCCATCGTGGTACTGGAGCATGCCCTGCAGAGCGACCCGAACTACGCGCCGGCGTGGGAAGAACTTGGTCTGCGCTACTACTTCGACTCCAACTACTCCGACGGAGGCGAAGAGATGTTCCAGCGCTCCACCAAGGCATATGAGCGCGCCGTGGCGCTGGATCCCAATCGCATCGTGGCCGCTGGACAACTTATCACCAATCGCGTCGAGCGGGGTGAGTTGGGCAGAGCCTACGAGGCAGCGCAAGCCCTGGTTCAGCGCCGTCCGGATAGTGCCGAGGCCCACTTTGTCATGGGTTACGTCTATCGCTACGCGGGTATGCTGGAGGAAGCCACCAAGGAGTGCAATACCGCACTTTCACTCGACCCCGGCAACTACACCTTCCGCTCATGCGCCTGGGCCTTTATGGAGACGGGCAACACCAAGCGCGCTGCCGACTTCATTCGCCTCGATGCCGGCTCGGAATGGGCGGCATATGCGATGCCATCGTTGCTTTTGCGGGAGGGCGAAATCGAAAAGGCGCGCGCAGCCGTGAGCCAGATGCCGACCACTCCTCGCTACCACCGCGATCTGCTCGAGGCTTGCTTGGGGCTGCGGCCTCCCGAGGAGGCGGACCGCTTGGCGCACGAGGCGGAAACCACTCCCCCGGCCGCTGCCGATGCCGAACTCCTCTACTACCAGGGAGCGATCTTCGCCGACTGTGGCAAGCGGCAGGCAGCACTGCGTCTGCTCCAATCCGCCGTCGAACAGAATTACTGCGCCTACTCCAATCTGCTCCTGGACCCGATGCTGAGGAAGGTGCGGCTCGCGCCCGGGTTTACCGACCTGCTGACGTCAGCCAAAGAGTGTCGGGACGCTGCCAAATCATCGAAGAGCGAGACGACAGGCCCGTGACGAGCATGAATCCGCCCTCGTTTTCACGGTCTCTTCCGTTCGACGTTGGCGAGTGGCCAGCGAAACGGCGTATAGAACATGACGCACGACATCTGACACGCCTGACTCACTCCGAATTCGCTGTGCGAAATGCCTCCCGAAGTCCAGGGCCGCTCACGTTTGACTTTCGAACCCAATCGGCAGGTACTCCGCGGATTGATAGTCCTCGATGTCTCCCCTGTTGTAGCTGTGACTGGTGCCGCACGTCTTACAACGCATCTCGAATTTGGCTGGGAAGTTTAGCTGAACGGTCGGCTCGTTGCCTGCTTCCGGAGCAAATTCGATGTCCTTAAATATTTGGCGCTTTTTACATCCCGGAGTCTTGCAGTCCGCACACCAATACAGATGCATACTTTCCTCGTCACCGTGAGCTTTGGCCGGCGCATACGAAGTTTAAACTGAAATCACTCGAAGCGACACCGTTTGGTCCTTACTTCCTCGGAACCGGCGCTCCATATCGAACCGACTGCTTGGCCTCCGCGTCACTTGCCCTGGTACTCCACAAACAGCTCCGGAAACTGCTGCTTCAACGCCTTGGTCTTGGGCAGGTCGCACACCTGGATGTACGGGTTGTCTTCATGATGCAGCGCGTAGTCCTGGTGGTAGTCTTCGGCGCGATAAAAACCCTTCAGCGGAGTGACCTCTGTGACGATCGGCTTGGGAAACGTCTTGGCCGCATCGAGTTGCGCGATGTACGCCGTGGCAATTCGCTTCTGCTCGTCATCCGTATAGAAGATGGCCGAGCGGTACGATGTGCCGACATCGGGTCCCTGGCGGTTGAGCTGCGTGGGATCGTGCACTACCGAAAAGAAGATGCGCAGCAGTTGGCCGTAGGTAATCTTCGAAGGATCGTAAACCACCTCCACCGACTCGGCGTGCCCGGTGGTTTCGGTGGAGACCTGGTCGTAGGTGGCGGTCTTCGCCGCGCCGCCGGAGTATCCCGCCGTAGTTTTCAGCACGCCCTTCACCCGCTCAAACACCGACTGCGTGCCCCAGAAGCATCCTCCCGCGAAGACGGCAGTCTGCTTGCCCGGCGTGGCCGCCAGCGGAGCGTCCACCTTGGCGGCAGGGATCGGCGCACTGGGCGGCGCAGCCTGCGTACTAGTACAAGCCACCAGCGAGATGATGACGCCGAGCGCCAAAACGTAAGGAAATAGAAGATTGAGTTTTAGCATACGAGAAGTACGAAACCTCTTCCCAATCGGATGCGCGGCTGAGCCGAAGGATACACCGCGGCCCCGGAGCGCAGTTGAGCCAGGGACTAGCTGTGTGGGAGTGGGAGGGTTGGTGTCCCTCACAATTCCCGATCTCAGTTAGCGCCCGGCCATCGCGCATGCTATCAGGTGAATTAACGTAGAATTAAGATATTGCTAGTCGTTGCTACTAGTAAAATATACAGACTAGTTAAACATGATTCTTAGTTTAGGCACCTACGGGCTATTGACATTATGCCGTAGTTGCCGCATTATCGCGAGACTTTCTTCTATGGTGATCTGGGCGCCTCTTTACTTCATGTTTCTTCAACTGTTAGAAGCTTTATTTAGAAGCTTTATTTAGAAGCTTTATTTAGAAGCTTTATTTAGAAGCTTTATTTAGAAGCTTTATTTAGAAGCTTTATTTAGTGTATAGCCCTACGCCATTGGAAGCTACACAAAGACTCCCAGTGAACAATTGACGAATTGCGGAAGTGTGGAGACTTCAGAGATGGCTCTCACGAATGGACATCATGTTTTCGGGAGTTTGCACGAAGACGCCTTCAATAAGTTCATCAAGGCTTATCGCACGGCCCGTCCAAAGTATTTTTACTACGCGTGCCCCCCTCTCGGAGCGGGTACAGCGGATGTGGATTTCTGGGTTATTCCGCCACTCCCAGTACCTGGAACCGACGCCGGCATGCCGATCTCAGTGCAAATACTTGAAGCTAAACTCGACTTCACACCGCCGCAGGCTGGACTGAACTTGCCGGCCCCACTGGTGCTTGGGCCCAACCAGTTTGCGTTCATCGCCACGCTCGAAGTGTGCTTCCTTTGTGGTTCCCTGATCGCGATGCCGGTTCCACCCGACGACAAAAATCGGGAGAATCCGAACTCGCCCAAGCGCAGGCCGCCACAAAAGGACGGACGTCCGTCCCGCGATTGCACCAAGCTTTCAGTGTGGGCGATCGGCCACCCGGTATCGACAGCCAACTCCGGCGGCGGTCGCGACGTCGGGCTCCACATCGACAAGATCATCGTTAAGGACGTAGGCGCTCTCGAGTCCCTGATCGAGTGCTACACAGAGACAATGGTCAATTCACTTCTGGACTCCCTGCGCTACCCCGTGGAGAAATTTGCCCTCGGTTCATTTGCCACACTCAATCTGGCAGACGGGCCATTGATCGCAGACAACCAGCTCAAAGTTTGGGCTGACATCAGCTAAGGGACAAATATGGACGCAACCATCGCAGTGAGTGAACCCGGAGTGAATGTTGTTCTACATAAGGCGATTGCATTGGCGCACGCTTCGAAGTCCGACTCGGCAACCTGGGGGCCGTTCCAGGTCGGCTACTCGGCTTCGGTGGCGCTCTCGGGTGGAGTTGCTGTGCTTGAAAATGCACCTGCCAACAAGCTCGATTTGAACAACGTGCACGTCGTGGGATCGGTCTCGGCCTTTTTCACCTTCGACTTGGGCTTGATCCTGCCCACGATCTGCATTCCGCCTGTTCAGGTGTGCGTCGACATTCCGTTCATTGGCAGGGTCTGCACTCCGCAGTTCTGCATCACCTGGCCCAGCGTCCACGTGCCAGTCAGCCTGCCTTTTGCTTTCGACCTGAGTGCATCCTTTGGCTTCCGCGTCGACGATCTGGGCACGCAGTGGGGCATTGTCCTGCTGATTGATCCCTTCTCGGCGCGTTTCGACCTCACACCGATGGGACCTCTTATTATTGCGGCGATCCAAAATGAAGTCTCGAACACCTTAGGCTCAATTCCGTTGATCGGAGGGTTGATTGCCGGCCTGGTGAATACAGTGATCGGTGCTTTTTCAGGCGTGCTCACTCCGATCCTCGGCGCGTTCGGTTCGCTGATCAACCTGGTGCTGCATTGTTGGACCTGCTTAATGTCAACATTCCGTTCAGATTGCTCACCTTCGATAAAAAGCAGACGTTTGTACCGGCGAACACTCCAATGATTGGGGACGCCCCGGTAAACATGACACTCGCTCTGCTGCAGGCGCAAGTACTCGACCGCGAGTTGCTCGCAGAGGGACAACTCGCATAGGAAACGATCATGGACTTTCTAAATTCGCAGCATCTTACCTCTCACGACAGTTTCGTCCACCTTTTCAGCGACGCCGGCGATTTTACTTACTTCGCGTCGGTTTCCGACTATGTCCAGGGCAAGCAAGGCACAATTACTGTGCAAAAGGCCGAGACAGCAGTCGGTAAGGGTAAGCAACACGAAGTGGTGTTTCACTGGGACAAGTCCACCCGGGGGTTCGTGCCGCGTGAAGAGGATATGAAGAAGAGTATTCAAACCAATGATTTCGTTCTGTTCCGCTTTTGCCGTGCCGAACCGGGTCAGCCAACTTGCTTTATCTTGGGCCATCGCGGCGACAAAAAAGTGGAGTTCGACAGCCGGCACCTGCGCACCCAGCAGGCCTTCATGCATTTCTTTCTCACCGCAGGCGAGCACTCCTATCGCTTGGGTCGCGGAACCTATCAGGTCAGTGTCACCGACCACCGGGATCTCGAGGTCGAGGAGCACCAGAAACGGGCCTCGCAGGCAGTGGTGATCGTCGTGAGTGGTGACCAGCCCAGCCCGAAGCACGCCAATATTGTCACCGGGCAGACCGTTATTTGGGCAGTCGAAAAGGGCGAGAACGTAAGCATCGAGGACCAGCCATACAAGCCGGGTGCCGCAGTTTCGCCCCCTTCTGTTGCGCGCTAACCTCGATACGTATCTCACACTGGTGGCCCACATATCCCGTGGCCCATATTTGCCTGCTTCTTTTGGCAAATGTGGGGCCTTTCGTTACATATCTCGATGGGCCGCGGGTAGCGGGTCGACCACAATCGCTCTTTGCAATTGTGGGTTTACTAATCACCAACCACTCCTTTCCCATAATGGGAATTTCCGGTTACCTTCGTAACATCAACCCTTCCCTAAATCTCTCCCTCCCCTCTTGACTTCTCCGTACCCTCAGAGTTGGACACCTGTGCCCGGGGCAGCTGTTTTTCTGACAGCTGACCACCGGCAACTAACAAGTTTTTTGAGGAGCGCCATGGATTACCGTACTTGCACCTACATCCACGACGATGGCGGCATCTTCAACTCTGCCGCCGTCACCGACCGTAACCTCTGTCTCTACCACCTCCGGCACCGTGCCCGGCTCATGCGCATGGCCCAATACCGAGCCCGCGACCAGCGATTCGACTTGCAACTCCCGCCGCTCGAATCCATGTTCGCCGTGCAATCGGCCCTCACCCAACTCTCCGAGGCCCTCGCCGCCGACATGATCGACCTCAAGCGCGCCGACCGCCTCATTCGAGTGCTGAACATCGCGTCCCGCAACCTGCTCAAGTCCGACAAGTGGCCCGCCAGCCCATATCACTCCGACCAGCCCGCTCCGGCCGTTGATCTCGCCGCCGACTACGGCCTCCCCAACGATCTCGATCTCAACCTCCCGACGGAGGTGGCTTTTCCGTCGCGTACTCACGCCTCGGCCTTATCGGAAACTGACAACTGCCCACCGACAACTGACAACCGTTTTTCCTCCCCCATGCCCACCATGGCTTATTGCAAAGACGGTCCCGGCTGCCCCGAGCACACCATTCGTGCCGACTTTCCCGTCACTCCCGAAGCAGTCGAGATTGTCGAGATTGCCGAAACCCTGGGCAGCGATGCCGCCGCCCGCCGCGGGGGCCAACTCCAGCGCAACCGTCAGCGCCGCCAACTCACCTCCGACCGCAAGCGCTATGCCGCCATCGCGATGGAGAAGAACATGCAGATCGCCGCTGAAAGATTGGCCGAACAGAAAATCGCCGGAAAGCAAGCGCAGGAAGACCTTGCCGCCAGGAAACCACCTACTTCTGTTGCGAGTGGCGACACCATCGCCTTCAAGGAGGAAGCCATCGCCTGAACCGACCGCCGTGCCTCTACCCGCGGAGTGGCGATCCTTTGCCTTTAACCGCGGAGCGGCGATTAGCTTTTAGCCCCAGGCGTAAGCCTGGGGTTCGGCAGGATATAAGCCCCGGCCGCGGAGCGGCGCCGTGTGTGCTTCCCATCCGCAGAACCGCCGGACCGCAACCAACGTGTGCATAAAGATGTCGTTCGCGATGGAGGAGGCATGTCAAATCGCGACAAACCCCGAGCCGCTTGCGGCGGAATTTGTGTTAACCGTGAGCGTAAGCCCGCTGACATCGCCGATCTTCCGTGGTTCGAGCCCGCGAAGCGGGCGGCAGCGCCCTATGGAGGAACGCTAAGTCCTACGGCCTGACATGGATAGCTATAAGCGTCTATTAAATGAATGAGTTGCAAGCAATTTCTGGCTAAAGCACTGAAAACAAAGGAGACCGATAATAAAATTCCCAGGCAGTCCGGTTGCAATCCTGCCGGTAAATCGATAACAATACTTCGCAACGAAGCGGAGGCCAGAACGAACTGGTCCCGCTGTCCACTTGGGAATCGCAACGTCCAACAGAATATGTGCGAGAGGAGCGGCATATGAGCAAGGTGCGGGTACTTGTCGGCACACGCAAGGGTGCGTTCATCCTGACCTCCGATGGTAAGCGAGAGAAATGGGATGTCAGCGGTCCCCATTTCGCGGGATGGGAACTCTACCATCTCAAGGGCTCGCCCGCAGATCCAAACCGTATTTATGCGTCGCAGTGCAGTGGCTGGTTTGGGCAAGTCATTCAGCGCTCCAATGACGGCGGCGAAACGTGGGAAGCGCCCGGAGGTGACATACAGCCGGGGCCTGAGGCCATGAAGGGCTCGAGCAATAAGTTCGTCTACGACGGTTCTGCAGAAACCGGCAAGCCTCTCACCACGCACCAATGGTATGACGGCACGCAGCACCCGTGGGAATTCAAGCGGGTGTGGCATCTCGAGCCCTCGCTCAGCGATCCCGACACGGTGTACGCGGGAGTGGAAGATGCTGCCCTGTTCCGTTCGACCGACGGCGGAACGAGTTGGCACGAACTCCCCGGCCTGCGCGGCCACGGCACCGGACCGAACTGGCACCCCGGGGCCGGTGGCATGTGCCTGCACACCATCATTCTCGATCCCAGCGATCCGAAACGGATTTATATCGCCATTTCTGCTGCGGGCGCATTTCGAACCGACGATGGCGGCACGACCTGGAAGCCGATCAACAAGGGACTGCATTCCCAGTACATTCCCGACCCCAACGCGGAGATCGGGCATTGCGTTCACCACGTCGCCATGCACCCTTCCCGCCCGGGCGTGTTGTTCATGCAGAAACACTGGGACGTCATGCGCAGCGACGATGCCGGAGATTCATGGCACGAGGTGAGCGGGAATCTGCCGACTGACTTCGGCTTCGTGATCGACGTTCACGCGCATGAGCCGGAAACCGTGTACGTTGTGCCGATCAAGAGCGACGGCGAGCACTATCCGCCCGAGGGAAAGTTGCGCGTGTATCGCAGCCGCAGCGGCGGAAACGAGTGGGAAGCGCTAACGAAGGGCTTGCCGCAAAGCAACTGCTATGTCAATGTTTTGCGCGATGCCATGGCGGTCGATTCGCTGGATTCGTGTGGCGTGTATTTCGGAACCACTGGCGGCCAGGTTTATGCGTCCGCCGACGCCGGAGACAACTGGTCGCCCATCGTGCGCGACCTTCCGGCCGTCCTGTCGGTTGAGGTCCAGACGCTGCCATGATCCGGGTCGAGCTACCCCAGCATCTGCGAACCCTGGCGCACGTTAGCGGCGAGGTAAAGCTCGAAGTCGCTGCTCCAGTTACCCAGCGTTCTGTGCTCGACGCGCTTGAGGCACGCTATCCGATGCTCGAAGGCACGATCCGCGATCACGTAACCCAACAGCGCCGGCCATTCCTGCGCTTCTTCGCCTGCGAGGAGGACTTATCCCACGAGTCTCCTGACGCGCCACTGCCGGACGCCGTGGCATCCGGAAGCGAGCCACTGTTGATTATTGGGGCAATTGCCGGCGGATAGCGGAACGCGAGCCTCACGATACCGCAATACGCCTACGCGAAACCCTGCGCAGCATCGCGTCGCCGTTCCAAACATATTGCGGGAGCGCAGCCGCCATCGAGACGAATGCGCTCCCACAATTCCTAGTTCACCGTCACGACCGTCGTGCCGGAAACCTGCACGGGACCGCTCTGAGTGACTTGGATAAACGTTGCCGTGACCGTCGCTTGACCCGGGCTGACTCCGCTTACCACACCGGAACTGCTGACAGTTGCTATGGTCGCGTCAGCCGAACTCCAGGTGACTTGGGTAGTCAGGTTGATGGTGCTGTTATCACTGAACGTTCCAATCGCGGTTAATTGACGATTGGATCCGTGGGTAACGGTCGGGTTACTCGGTGTGATGGCAATCGATTGCAGTACCACATTGGTCACGGTCAATGTTGCTGCGGGTGTGCTGACGACGCTGGCAAACACTGCCGTAATCGACGTCTGTCCCGGCGCGACACCAGTGGCCAGGCCTTGTTGTCCGGGTCCGTTACCTATATTCGCTACGGACGGTTGGCTGGAGGCCCAGGTCACATTAGTCGTCAGGTTCTGTGTCGTGTGGTCCAGGAATGTGCCAGTCGCGCTGAATTGTAACCCCACTCCTTCGGGGACCGTTGCGGGTGACGGTGTCACCGCGATGGAAGCCAACGCAGACGCCGTGACGATCACGCTGACAGGGGTACTCGTCTTTCCCTGGTAGCTGGCGGTTATGTTGGCCGAGCCTGCGCTCTGGCCCGTCGCAATACCCCCCGTAGTAGTAATGCTGACCACGAGCGGAGCGTCAGAAGTCCAGGTGACGAGGCCGGTCAGAAGTTGCGTGGGCAGGTCGCTGTAGGTTCCAACCGCCTGGAAGTTGGCAGTGGAACCCGGAGCGAGAAGCAACGACGTCGGGGTCACCGCGATGCTTACCAGCGTGGCTGAACTCACCGTGAGTTGCGCTGTTCCGGTCTGGCCCCCAAATGCCGCTGAGATCGTGACTGGGGTGGGACTGGAGCTAACCCCAAACGCTACGCCAACTACGCTGACGGTTGCGACAGAGGTGTTGTTCGAATTCCAGGTGGCGTTCCCAGAGACATCCTGTGTGCTCGAGTCGCTGAAGGTTGCGGTCGCAAAGAACTGTTGCTGCGCCCCGAATGGGATGGTTGCCGCGATCGGAGTTACCGTGATCGACGTGACGGTGGCGTTGGTGACGTCCAGTATAATGGACCCGATTACCCCGTTGTAAGTCGCACTAATCGTGACCGGATTGTGAGGTTGAGTAACGGTCTTCGCATTCACCAGTCCGGTGTTGACGGTTGCGATAGCCGTATTCGTTGACGCCCAGGTCGCCAGACTTGTCACGTTCAGTGTCCCGCCATTCGCCAAGGTAGCGGTGGCTTTGTAACGCTGGCTCGTGCCCATGGCCAGGGTTGTGGTGCTCGGCGTGATCGCGATCGACAGCACCGGCGGCGGAATGACCGTCGTGGTCGTGCTTCCGTTGACGCCACTCTTGCTTGCCTGAATCGTCACTGGACTGCTGGTTGTCCCCACCCCAGTGGCTAGTCCGCTGACGGTAATGGAGATCTTGGTTGTGTTCGATGACGACCAGGTCACCGTGTTGGTTATGTTCAGCGTCGTGTTGTCGCTGAAGGTCCCGGTCGCGGTGAATTGCTGTTGGGTTTGGAGGATGATCGCGGGAGTTGCGGGTGTCACAGCAATCGACACCAGGGTCGCGGTTGTGACCGTGAGCGCGGCAGGTGGACTAGTGACCGATCCCAGGGTGGCAGTGATCGATGTAGTTCCTGCGGCGACACCGGTCGCCAGTCCCTGTGTTCCCTGCGAATTGCTGATAGTAGCGATGGCTGGAGCAGTCGACGCCCACGTCACCGTCGATGTGATGACATTCGTGCTGCCGTCAGCGTACGTTCCTGTCGCCGTAAATTGCTGTGTGAAGGTCGCCGCGATGGATGCGGTTAGAGGTGTCACCGCAATCGAAACCAGCGGGTTGGTGATAGTGAGGACCGCCGTACCCGAAATGGTGCCTTGGGCAGCCATGATGGTCGAAGTGGTGTTGGGTGTCACGCCTGTGGCCAAGCCGCCTGTTGTGATGGTCGCGCCTACCGAAGCGCTCCAGGTCACGCTCGACGTGATGATCTGCGTGCTGTGGTCGGCGTAGGTGCCCGTGGCTATGAACTGCTGCGTGGCACCCGGAGCAATTGAAGATGTCGCGGGGGTCACTGCGATCGACACCAGCGGGTTGATGACGGTCAAAGTCGTGGTGCCGACTATCGTCCCGGACGTGGCTGAGATGCTGCTCGTCCCGGCAGCCACGCCGGTGGCCAGGCCAGAGACATTGATGGTCGCAACCGACTGAGTTGCGGATAGCCAGTTGGCCGATGCAGTCAGATCTTTGGTGGTGCCGTCGCTGTAGGTACCCGTGGCCTTGAATTGCTGCGTGGACCCCGGCGCGATGGACGGGGCGGCCGGGGTGACCTGGATGGAAACCAGCGTCACAGTCGGAGGGGGCGTGGAACCGCCCGAACTACCACCGCAGCCCACAAACAAACTTACGCCAAGCAACAAGAACACCAACAGCAACCGTTTCACCTGTGCTCCCCTGGGTGCTCGCGCCCCCCCAACTACACTTTTTGTGAAATCAAACCGGAAATACATGAGTATCATATTTGGTAGTAACCGGGAAAGTAGCACTCCTGCCACATTGGTGAAAGCCCTGATTCTTGAGCAGATAATCGGGCCATTCGTCCAAGGCTAATAACCCAAAAGTTGCATTCTTGCGGTTTCTCACAGAAACTCCCACCCTTGCTCTAAATTTCTCAAGTAGTAATCCGGGCGAGTGCCTGCTGACAAAACAACTCGGCCGCGGACTTCGAGTTTTCCGGTTGGTTTGCCTGGAATCTCGAAGTCCGCGGCCGAAACGTGATGCGTCGGTCAGGATGGCCCCGGAGCAGGAGGCGTTCCCCGGGGCGATCTCACTAGGTCAGGAAGAACTCGCGAGTGACTTTCACCCATTGCTCGTCAGGAATCGTGCTGGCGACATCGTCCATGGCCACTCCACCGTCCTGCGCCAGGGCGCCGAGAGCGCTGGGCACCAGCCGCTGCAGGCGCATCGAGGACTCTTCGGTCCACCACCGGGCCATTGCTCCACCCAACAGGTTGCGGAAGTTCGTCTTGGCGTCGGGCGACTGTACCGTAACCATCCAGCCATCGCCGTAGGGATCTTTGGTAGCCAGCGACGGATCGCTCGCCAAGGCTTCGTTGATGTCGGCCACGCTGCCTTCGATCGGAGAAACCATGTCAACCTTGACGCCGTTGCGCACGATGCTCCATACCTTCTGGCCCTGGCGGATCCACTGCCCGCGCTGCGGCAGCATCACATGCTCAATCTTGCCGGTGAGTTTGGAAGCGAAATCGTCCATGCCGATGCGAACCAGGTTGGGGCTCTCGCTCAAAGCCCAGGTGTGTCCTGGGTGATAACGGAGGTTGTCAGGAACCGAGAAACCACCAACGACGCTCGGCAGCAACCGTGGCAGCGCCGCGCCTTCCGCCTTGCTCATCGCTGGAGCTACCTGCATTACTGGATGCTTGGCCTTGGAGTAGAAGAAATCGATTGTTAGAAAGATGGCGAAGGTTGCAAGAACTAATAGGACTGTCATGATGGGCCTCCTGTTTCCTTGTTCGCGCCTTTACTTAAGCGCTTTACACACTTCTTTAAGGCATTCGGGATGCCAAAGTGCCAACGCTCACGAGTTGAGTGTCATCGGTGTTGCAACACGAAGCGTTCTTAATGACTTAGGAGAGCGTGTTGCAAAGTACCACAATGTCGGAGTTGCGATTCGCAACGTGCCCGTTCGTTGCATTCCGCATCTAGGAGATGGGTTGGAGGCTAGGATTGATTGCAAGTCTGGCGTTTTCAACTCGCCGATTCAACAAGTTAGGTAGAGATCTTTCGTATATTCCGGACCGTTGCGAATTTCATCGCCACTGATGCACTCTGCAACAGCTCAGGGCGGTACCATAGCGAACGTGAACGGTCGTCGAGTAGATTATTTTCTGTTTTGACGAAATCGGTATCCCATGACCGACTTCGAGGCTTGACGAGTCTATTGGGACGCCTGCCCTTTGAGCACAATCCCGAGCTTCTCGGTCTTGCCTGCTGCGGTGATCGGGAGTTCGACCGTGAGCACCGTCATCCCCTGCTCGTCCTTCGCGACCAAGGCAGGCTCTCCCGCTGATGCCATGCCAATTACCGCCGGATGGGCCGTACCAGTGGTCTTTGCGCTTAGGTTCACCAGTTTCTTATAAGGAATCTCCACCACCGGATCCGGGTCGGCGGCCAAAGGAATGGCGAGCAGGAAGTCGGGATTCGGCGAAACACCCATGTGATTGGCATCCTGTGGCAGGTACTGGTAACGCAGAGTGTACGCACCGGCGGGGATAGCCTGGCCACGATAATCCGTGCTGCCTTTGGCGAAGCTGACCACGCCGACGAACTCGCCGTTGGTCAATTCAGGATACAACGCGCCAGCCGCATCCTTGCCTGCCGTAGCCAAGGGGCGAGCAAACCAGAACTCGGCCATCCAGCCGTCGTCGAGCACCGCGCGGTAGCCGTGTTCCTCGACTGCCTTTTTTATAGCTTCGGAGGCTCCCAGCGCGGAAAGTGCCCCCGTGCGCTCAACGTTGGCACCGGCGGCGTAAACCGGTGCGACAAGCAGACAGCTTATTAGGACAAGGAAGAAGTTGCGGACATAGTGCGCCAGTGGATGCATCGTACCTCCAATGGCGAACATAGCGCTTGACGGGGTAGAGCCGCAAGCCCCGAGAGGGGAGTAATGCTTGCTAATCTAGAGCAATTTCCAGGTTGGTGTACCCGTCTGGCGGCCCGATGTGCCGCCGGGTTGAAACCCGGCTCAATATTCAAAAAGGGCACGATAACGCCGCGCTAAAGCGCGGCTCTTCCACCTCTGTTTACAGGGTACAGCAACTCCGAAACCGGTCTAATCGCCCGCCGGGTGCATCGCCACCGAATCAGCAGGCGTCGCATTCGCAGATTTGCCTTCACTGAATTTTCCCAGGTAGGCGCTGCGGCGTCCGTGACTGGTCCAGTGCGAGTCCAGTCCCTCGCCTTGGAACTCATCCGTCAATGCCACCGCCGACATGGCGTGGTCAACGTTGCTGAGCGGAGGATAGTAGTTGGATTCGTTGCCGCAAATGTGGTCGTGATGATTCAGCGGACGCGTGACGATTGTCGCCAGGTGTCCGGCACGCAACACAGCGCCGCCCTCGTTCAGATCGGCTGGAACGTCGAGAACCACGGGCACATAATCCACGCGCACGACATTCTGCAGCAGGCGTCCGCCCTCATGCTGGGCGAGTGCGATCAGCGCTTGACGCTGTGCGGGACTCGCGGCGTTGTCCACCATCAGCACCGCCTGCGCAGGATACGGTTCACCATAGGGATCGCCCAGCGTGGCCCGCGCCCGCACCGCAGCGGCGATCGTCATCCCGTCGAGTTCAACGCCGTTCCATTTACCTTCTGCCACATGCCACGCCATGAGAGCGTAGTTACCGGTGAGCCCGACTTCTCCGTTGGCAAAACATTGTGCGACATACACGTCGGTGGAACGAGATTCGATGTAGTCGCCGCGAAGCTGCTGGGCTTGCACAGACACTTGGAGAGAAATCGCGAACGCAACGAACAGTAACGCGACTTTGCGCATAGAAATACTCCTCACCCGCAATTGATCTTGTCGTTTATAGATGAGCCCCGCAGCCTCGAGGCTTCGGATCAATCGCAGGGCGGATGGTGTATCACATCTCGCTCCTTTTGGAAAAACCGGCTGCTGGTTCCCTCATCCATTTCAGCCAACCGGATACGAACACATCGCAATTGGCGCAAAACCTCTGATCTCGCCGCTTAACGTGCGCTTACCAGCAGGAGCAATCATGACACTGTATCGTGCAATTCTTTCCGTGCAGATTCATTGACCCACGGCTAAGGTTTTGATTCTATTGGAATTCAATTGGCTCTAAACGTGCCACTCTAATTGTTGTTGTCTACGATCAAAGCCCCAAGTTTAGGGAATTTGTCGGGCCCTGCGAAATCTAGTTCGGAGGAACAGATGAGCGTTCGTTTCTATTTGGCACTGGCCATATCGATGTTGTGTTGTGTCCCGCTGGCCAGCGCGTCCCAAATTGCCGTTAATTTCGACAATCTCAACGCTGCCTGCTGTAGTAGCACATCGCTGAACAATCATCAGGACTCCTAGTTGACCTTCGGCGTGATGCAGATCAATGGCGGTGCGGTTATGGCAGACCCCAATGCCACGAGTGCATCCAATGTCTACGCAGCCGCTATGCTCCCGGCGAGTAACGCCAGTGACATGGTTGAGCACGTCGAGATGACGTTTTCGTCACCCGTCTCGGACATAAGCTTTGACGTGATCAACGGAAATTCGGCTTCGAGCTTTGTCGCGTACGCGTTCGATACCAAGGGCAATCCGATCGGGACTAAGATCGTCAACTTGAATTGCTCGAATTGCTCCGGCGCAGTCGCCCACGTCTCCTTCAACATCGGCGGTATCGGCGAGGTGGTAGTGCGCAGCAGTTCGGTAAGCAACATGATCGATTTTGCGGTGGACACTATCACTTTCAATTCGGCAGGCGCCGCCACTCCCGAACCTGGAGGCTTGGCGCTGCTCGGTAGCGGAGTTATCGGTCTATGGAGTTTACGTAAGCGCATCTTCAACCGCTAAACCCTCGCTTCCCTTCATCCGCACAGATGCAACTTCACCCACCGCATCTGTGCGGAGTTTTACTGTGGGCCGCCGACACAGCCGTCACCGCAGGTTTCGCCTGTATCGCGATAGTTAACCCCTGATAGTTTGACTTTTCGCCTTTTCTTCGCTAACAATGGTGGCGGAGGCACAGTCACGTATGGCTCTCACTCGCCGCCAAAAACAGGTGTACGACTTTCTCGCACGCTTTGTCGAGGAACACGGTTACTCGCCGTCGTTCGAGGAGATCGGCGACGGACTTGGCCTGAGTTCACTGGCCACCGTCCACAAGCACGTCAGCAATCTGGAACAGAAGGGGCTGCTCAAGCGTGACTACAACCGCAGCCGCTCGATCGATCTGCTAAAACCTCGCGGGCGTATGAAGCAGGCGCTGGCGGGAACTGCGGCCTCTGTCATCGCCGACGGGCTCACGCTCCCCTTGATGGGACGCATCGCAGCCGGCCGTCCGGTCGAAGCGATGGAAAATCCCGAAACCATTTCCCTGGCCGACTTTACCCGTTCCAAGGATGTATATGTGCTGCAGGTGACCGGCGAGAGCATGCAGGACGAGCATATTGTCAACGGCGACTATGTCCTGGTGGAAAAGACCAATACGGCTCGCGACGGTGAGATTGTTGTGGCGCTGGTAAACGGGTCCGACGCCACCTTGAAGCGCATGTTCCGGGAAGGCGACAAGATCCGGTTGCAGCCTTCCAATTCCGCCATGGCGCCGATTGTGGTTCCAGCGGTTACGGTACAGATTCAGGGCCGCGTGATCGGAGTGTTGCGCAAGTATTGAACCGTGGTTCCCTGCGCTCTGCAGGCCGGCTTCCGCGCAAACGAAAAGGCGCAGATCTGGCTGCGCCTAGCGAAACCGTCAAGCCTGTTAAAGGTTCTTATCGAGCGCCTTCTCGATGACCTCGCGCGAGACGTAGCCGACGATCTGCTCTTTCACCTGTCCGCCCTTGAAGATCAGCAAGGTAGGAATGCCGCGCACGCCATAACGCTGCGGGGTTGCGATGTTCTTGTCTACATCCATCTTGCCGATCTTGACCCGTCCGCTGTAGCTTTGCGCTACTTCGTCCACAATTGGGGCCAGGGCCCGGCAGGGGCCGCACCAGGTTGCCCAGAAGTCGATCAGAACAGGCTGATCGGACTTCAACACCGCCTGGTCAAAATTCGCGTCTGTCACTTCCAAAATTGCATCACTTGCCATGTATCCTCCTGAAGGTCGCCGCACCGCAATGCAGCATAAGGCGCGCCACGCCTCTCATCGTACCACTCGATTGATTCGTGGTTGGAACATCTGTTTAGATGCTGGGCCCACCGCGCGGTTGCATGCGCACCCTAACCAGCTATGTTGCGCAACAGATTGACCGGCGACATTATGTGTGACCGCGATCTGGCGAGAGTAACATGACCCAAAATCAAAAGCGCTCAGCGTCGGACGCAGAGCGCTTAGAAGGCAGCCCTCCCCCAGAACTGCCTAACTACGCTTAAGAGTTTGCGCCGAACCCAGCACCGAGTAAATACGCCTTCCGTAACTTAAAGGTAATCGACGGTAACCAAAATGCTATGACGTATCTGTCACAAATATTTACCTTCTGAATGGTAGAGTATTGAATCCACACCTATATAGCCTTTTTAGGCCGGTTACTATCCGACACCGTAGTCACCTTCAAAGGGTACCGTACAACACTTCCGCCGGATGCAGAACCTTGCGTCCCGTTCCAGCCATCAACTGCTCGTGACAGGAGATCCCGCTGGCTAGGAGTACGCGCGGCCCGTCTTGTTCTTCAGCCTGCCGGACCTGGGCAAACAGGTCCGCGCCAACTGCCATGCTGAGCTCATAGTAATCGTGCTTGTACCCAAAGCTACCTGCCATGCCGCAGCACTCGACCGACGAGGTGACGACGTCGAAGCCCGCCGCCCGCAGCAGGTCGATCGTCTGCGAGGCGGCATTGCAAGTCTTCTGCTGACAATGAGAGTGGTAGAACAGCCTGGTTCCAAAGCGTGACTTGGCCGCCGGGAACAGTTTCGCAACATCGATACCGGACTCCGTGGCGATGTCCCACACCACCTGCAGCGGTTCAAAGCTGTTTGCCGCGAGAGTCGCGACAGCATCTTCGTCGTCAAGCAGGTGCTTGAAGTCGAAGCGCAGCATCGCCAACACGCTGGGCTCAACCACGACGATCTTTCGGCCGCTATCAAGGTAAGGCCGCAGCATGCTGGCCATGGCGCGGGCTTGTAATCTCGCGGTGTCAATCATGCCTTGGGACATGGCGGCGCGTCCGTCCGGGATCGACGGGCTCAACACCACATCCACCCCGATGGCGCGCAGCACCCGCACCGCTGCCATGCCGCGTTCGGGCGAGCCGTAATTCGTGAAAGTGTCAGCCAACATCACGAAACCCGGCTCGATGGTTCCGGCCTTCACGCCGCGCTGCTGCTCTTCGTGAAACAGTTGTTCCCACGTCTTGGCCGGAAAGGCCGGTAACCCGCGTCGCTGGTCCACACCAAAAACATTCTCCATCACACCTCGCGCCATCGGAAGATGCGTGGACCCATTGGCGAGCGAGGAGAACTGCGAACCCCACTTGCCAACGGTGTGATAGTTGGCGAAGAACTGCTTCGGCAGGGGCACGGCCATATCTTGCGGCGCACTGCCGGTGAGTGAGCCGAACAGCGACTTCACCGCGGAGTTTCCTTCCATCTGGTTCATGCGCTGGCGCAGGTTCTGATTGAGCCACGGAATGTCGATGCGCACCGGGCAGTTCGGCACGCAGCGGGAACATCCTGTACACAGTTCACTGAAGCGCGCGTTCATCAGTGTGCCGGTGCCGGCCTCCCAAGAGCCACCGATGCCGCCAGAATACGTCTCGCCACCAAAAGCGTGGCCACCAACGGTTTCAAAGTTAGCGCAGACGTTAAGGCAGGCACTGCAGCGGATGCAGTACAGGGCTTCGTGGAGCACCGGATCGTCGCGCATGGCACTGCGCCCGTTGTCGATGAGCACCATGTGAAACTCGCGCGGTTGTTCGGTCTTGCCGGGCGCCACAAACGCCAAGGCCGGCAGAGGCGGGCGGAGAATGCTGACGTATGACGTCAATTGCTGTCCAGTCGCACTGGCTGGAAGCAATTCGATGAACGACTGGAAATCCGTACGCGACGGCACGACTTTTTCGATCCCTGCAATTGCGATGTGCACGGGCGGGAGCGTCGTGGTCATGCGAATGTTGCCCTCGCTCTCCACCAGCATGAGCGATCCGCTGTCGGCTGCGATGAGATTGGCACCCGTGATGCCGGCATCGGCCGCAATGAACTTCTGGCGAAGGATCTCACGGGCGAATCGGGTGAGTTCCTCGCCGGTATCGAGCGGCAGATCGGTCTCGAATTTGCGTTTGAACAGCGCGGTAATTCGTTCGCGCGAATAGTGCAGCGCAGGCGCAACATTGTGCGAGGGTTGTTCGTCGGCCACCTGCAGGATGAATTCGGCCAGATCACTTTCCGCCACCGTGATGCCGGCAGCTTCGAGGGTGTGATTGAGACGGATCTCCTCCGAAGTGATGCTTTTGCCTTTCACCACCAGCTTGACCTGATGATGCTGCAGGACATCGAGGATGTAGCGATTGGCGTCAGCAGCAGTCCTGGCCAGGAAGAAGTGGCCGCCATTGGCGGTGACGCTCGCCTCCAATTGCTGCAGCAGCGCAGGGAGGTCAGCGATGGCCTTCTCCTTGATGGCGCGGGCACGGTCCTTCATCGCCTCGTAGTCGGCGATACGGGCAACCGCGGTATATCGATTGCGATTGAACGTCTGCGTATTGTGGCGGATGGCAGCGCTCTGCACGTCGAGGGTCATGCGAAGAGCTTGGGCCAGCGCCTGCTTACGACTCTTGTTGGCTACCTGGCGGGGAGTGATGTCGCTCGGGTTAACGGGAAGGACTGCCATGCTTACCTCACAGCTTCGCTGCTACGCTACGCTTCACTTCAAACCTTTATTGCAAAACCACGATGTGCAATCGGTGCGGGCCGTGCACCCCGCGGACCAGTGGACCCATGTCAGCGGTGGCGCTGGGGCCGGTGATGAAAACGAAGTTGCGAACCAAACCCTTGCCGTCGAGTAGGTCCTCGCGAAACAGATCGCGAGGTTGCGGCACGATGGTTTCCGCCGCGACTACTGCGATGTGTAACGGCGCAAGCAGACTCGCCATTCCAGTCTTTTGAAAGCCGACGTTGACGCAGACCGAACCGGTGCGCGCCACACCAGCAAACGCCTCGGTAACGCCCGCCGGGGAGTTCACCATTTCTTCAGGAGTCGGGTCGACCCTGACTCGGGGATCGCGCGCGAAGTCGCCGAATAGCTCAGAAGGTAAGTCTTGCGGCAGTGCGAACAGAATCCGATTGGCATCGCCGGCGGCCCGTAGAATCGCATCGCACAAGGACGCTGAGGAGCGCTCGATGACTTCGACCGTAGCCACGGCTGCAGTTGCAGCCACCACGAATCGTTCCAGGTTGTTGGGAGGTGCTATCACCGATTCATTTGCTGCCATAGCCCAAGATGGTAGCAACGGATTTGGTCCTGTCCAGTGCCGAACATCACAAATCAGGGAAATTTTCGGCAATCCGTCGCCGTAATCGCGGCAATCCTCGGATCCGACACGCGGTGCCCCACGGCTTGCTCGACTACAATCGTTCTTTAGGCCGGTGCGGGATTCACTACCGTACCAGTGATTTTGAATGTCATCCAGAAACGCAACTTCAGGCGGCAAGTCGAGATGGTCGGTCCACTCCATCGTGTTGATTTTCCTGGCTCTCTGCTTGCCAACCAGCGCGGCATCGCAGTCTGGATCTAAAGCGTCCACCCAGGAGCCCTCGACTGCGAACCATGATATGTCGGGCATGAGCATGGACATCCCTACCCAGGATCACACGGGACCTGGCATGACTGCCTCCGAGATGTTCCTTATGGGCGAGTCCTCCGGGACGGCGGTACAACCTGCAGCGTGGCCCATGCCCATGGTCATGACTGGCGTGGGCTCGTGGCACCTGATGTGGATGGGACAGGCGTTCCTTGTGGACACTCAGCAAACCGGACCGTTGGGCGCCGACAAGCTGTACTCCACAAATTGGGGGATGCTGGGCGCGATGCATCGCCTGGGCAGCGGCAGCGTCATGTTGCGTACCATGCTCAGCCTCGAACCCGCCACGGTCACCGAGCGCCGCTATCCACTTCTTTTCCAGACTGGCGAAACCGCCTTCGGAAATCCCATTACCAACGCCCAGCACCCTCATGATTTCGTGATGGAGCTGAGCGCACAGTACTCCCACACCGTGGGAGAGGATGCTACCGCTGACCTGTACTACGCTGTGGTAGGTGATGTAGCGCTGGGGCCGGTGGCGTATCCGCACCGTGCATCGGCTGCGGAGATTCCGCAGGCTACGCTCGGCCATCATTGGCAGGATTCCACCCATATCGCCAATAATGTCGTTATCGGCGTGCTGGCCTTTCGTTCCATGCGGCTTGAGGCGTCGGGGTTTCATGGTGCCGAGCCTGACGAGAACCGCTGGAACTTCGATTTCGGTCGGATGAATTCCTATTCCGGCCGCATTACGCTTACGCCCACGCCGCGTTGGGCCGCGCAGATGTCGGCTGGAAAACTGACCCATCCGGAAGCCCTGGAGGCAGGTGATGTCGTCCGCACCACTGCGTCGGTTGAGTATGTGATTCCACGTCCTCGCGACAACTGGTGGGCAACGAGCATTGTCTGGGGGCGCAACTGGAAGACCGCGCCAAAATACGGATCCAATGCCGTACTGGCGGAGACGGTAGTTCCCTTTCGCGAGAAGAACTTCATCACTGGTCGCTACGAGTGGTCACAGCGCGATGAACTGTTTGCCGGCAATTCAGACCTCGCCGCACAACTTGCCATGGCGAACGGGGCGCGGTGGTTCAATGTCAACGCCTACACCATCGGATACACGCGAGATCTGGGAGTGTTCTCCGGCGCACAAATTGGCTTAGGGGCGAACATCTCGCTTTACGGCATCCCCGATGCGATCAAGACGTATTACGGGGACTGGCCGTTGGGCGTCAACGTATATCTGCGGATACGGCTGAAGTAAGACGTCGACTTCCAGCAACCCGAAAATTAAGCGAAGCTTCATCTTCCATACGGTAATTGTGATATGAATTCACCAAGTAGCGGCTGTGGCAGAAAGACAGGGCTGAAATGCGCGTCCTTATTGTGGAAGACGAACGCCGTTTAGCAGAAAACATCGCCCGCAGTCTGCGCGAAAGCGCTGCTTACGCCGTGGATGTGGCACTTGACGGGGAAGAAGGCCTCTACATGGCGCAGTCCAACCCCTACGATCTGCTGGTCCTCGATTTGATGCTACCAAGGATCGATGGGTTGACGCTTTTGAAGCGGCTGCGCGCCGGAGGCGCCAAGTTTCCGGTGTTAGTGCTAACCGCGCGAGATGAGAAAGAGTCTGTCATTGCCCTGCTGAACGCCGGAGCCGACGATTATGTCGCCAAGCCGTTTGACCTCGGCGAGTTGCTGGCGCGGGCCAAGGCTCTGATTCGGCGCGGCAAAGGCCAGAGCGCTGCCGTACTTACAGTGGGCGACATAGAAATCAGCACCTCAGACCTCACGGTGCGGCGCAAGGGACAGATCGTTACCCTGACCGCGATGGAATATCGCGTCCTCGAATATCTCGCACATCGTGCCGGTGCGGTGGTTTCCAAGACGGAGCTGCTCGAGCACCTTTACGACTTCAATTGGGAACGCTTCAGCAATGTGATCGAGGTTTACATCTCGGGTCTGCGCCGCAAACTCGAAGACGACGATGCGAAACTCATCCACACGCTGCGGGGCCAGGGATACATGCTGCGGGCTTGACATGGCGAAAATCTCAATCCAACGCCGGCTTATAGTCGCCATCGTGATTTCGCAGTTGGTGCTGGCGATTGGTCTGATCGACGTGGCCGTCTTCGTCACCCGGGGCCAGCTGCGCAGGGCCTTTGACAGTGCCTTGCGTGGCCGAGCCATGAGTATCGCGGCGCTGGTGCGCTACTCCGAGGACGATCCGCACAAATTGATATTTGAACGCGATCTCGCCCCCCCTCCCCTCGATCCCGGTGTTCCAGATCTCTACGAAGTGGTCCTGAACAATCACAAATTGATCGCGCGGTCGTCCAATTGGCCTAAAGATGTCAATGTGGCCCCGCCGAAGGGTACCCGGTGGATCGCCTCCTATGTGATCAATGGGATTCCTTATCGCGCGCGTCGCCTTGAACACATCCCGGTTCTGGATAGCGAAGGCGACGCTCCGTCTTCGGATTTCTTGACCGTTACCTATGCCTCCCCCATCGATCCGGTCACTCGGGAAGTCAACCAAGTATTGCTTTACATCACGGTTGGAAGTCTAGCGTTGCTGTTGATTTCAGGAGGCTTCGCATTCTGGGCCTTGCGGCGCAGCCTTCGCCCGCTATCGACATTGGCGACCAGCGCTGGCGAAATCTCGACGTCCAACTGGGAACTGAATCCTCCGCCAGAAGCCCGCGACACCCTCGAACTCGCGCCGTTGACCCAGGCCATGACGTCCATGCTCGACGGCCTGCATCGGTCATTCACTCAACAGCGCGAGTTTCTCGCTAACGCGGCTCATGAACTCAAGACGCCGGTGGCGATTCTCAAGTCCACATTGCAATCGCTGCTGCAGCGCCCCCGCACCGCCGACGAGTACCGTGCCGGGCTTGAGGAGGCGCTCGACGACATGGCCCGCCTGGAGAAATTGCTGCACTCCATGTTGCGCCTGGCGCGCGCCGAACAATGGGCGTCCGGCAACCTGCGTCGCGATCTCGCAGCCGTCGACGTCGGCATGACTTGCCAACTGGCGATCGAGCGCTTGCAGACAGTAGCGCAGCAGCGTGACGTCAAGATCGACTTCACCACCAACGGTCCCATTCGTCTGCCCGCGGATCCCGACGATCTGGAACTGGTCTGGTCAAACCTGTTGGAGAACGCGATACGCTTCAGTCCGCAAGGTGAAACCGTGCGGATGAAGGTCCACTCCAGTAACGGCCACGGCTACGTCGAAGTCGCCGATCGCGGACCCGGTATCCCGGCCTCTGAACTGCCGCGCATCTTCGAGCGCTTCCATCGCGCCGATGCCTCGCGTGCCCGCAATACTGGTGGTTACGGACTCGGCCTGGCAATTTCCAAAGCTCTCGTGGAAGCCTACGGAGGTACCATCGAACCGCACAGCGGCACGGGAGAAGGCACCCGCATGATTGTCACTCTTCCGGTGCGACGCTGACGACACGCGAATCCTTAACCTTTTTGACAGTCCTCGCGCCTGGTTCAGGTTAACTTAAGGTGTGGACTAGGATTCTGGTAGGAGAGATGTGCCTGTGATCCGCAAACTCGCATTGACGTCCCTTGCATTGCTCGCGCTGACGACCGCGCAGGCGCAGGTCCCGGTGTCAGCACAGACCGGCAGTACAGGACAGCCGCAAACAGTTCCGGTGGTGTTGACGCTGGCGGACGCACTGTCGCGGGCCAAGGCAAACAGTCCGCAATTCCAGGCAGCGGTCACCGAGCTGGGACTGGCGCGCGAAGACCGCTATCAAGCCCGCGCTGCGCTCCTGCCGGGCGTGGACTACAACAACAGCTTCACCTACACGCAGGGCAACGGCACCGCCAGCGGCCGATACATCGCCAGCAATGGCGTGCACGAATATCTCAGTCTGGGCGTGGCGCACGAGTCGATCGGCGCCGCCCAGGTGCTTGACTACCAGCGCAGCGCAGCGGCCCATGCTTTGGCTAAGGCGCGCGCCGAGATTGCTGCGCGCGGACTCATTGTGACGGTGGTGCAATCCTTTTACGGTTTGCTCGCTGCACAAACCCGGACGGTCAACGCCGAGCGCGCCTATGGTGAAGGACAGCATTTCCTGGACCTCAGCCAGAAACTCGAGCAAGGCGGCGAGGTGGCACATTCCGACACCATCAAGGCGCAAATCCAGGCCAACGATCTGCAGCGCGCGCGCGACGAAGCGAAACTGGCTGAACAGAACGCACGGCTGTCGTTGGCCGTTCTGCTATTCCCAAATTTCTTTCAGGACTTTACGCTGGTCAACGACCTAAGTACTGCACCCGCATTGCCTCCAATGAATGAATTGCAGGAACTGGCCGCCAGGAACAATCCCGAATTGCAGGCTGCCTTCGCGGCCCTGTCGGTCGCCAACAAAGAGGTTGGGGTGGCGCGAGCCGGATACTTACCCACACTCTCGGTCGACATGTTCTACGGGATCGATGCAAACCAGTTTGCCAAGCGCTCGCCAGACGGAATCCAGAACCTCGGATACGCCGGGCTCGCGACGCTGAACATTCCAGTCTGGAACTGGGGCGCGACCCAGAGCAAGGTGCGTCAGGCGGAGTTGCAGCGCCATCAGGCGCAGGTAGAATTGAGCGCCGCCCAGCGACAGGCCATCGCCGACCTGCAGTCGTTCTACGCGGAAGCCCAATTGGCGTACCAACAGTTGGCGACTCTTCAGCAGACCGCCGACCTTGCCGAGCAGAGCTTGCACCTCACCAATCTGCGTTACCAAGCCGGAGAAGCCAGCGCGCTGGAAGTGGTGGACGCGCAAAATACCCTGACCACCGCGGGCAACAGCTATCATGATGGCGAGGCCCGGTATCACCTTGCGATGGCCAAGTTGCAAACCTTGACGGGAGCCTTTTAGATGCAAGCTCGCCGCACTTTCCCGTTTTTTACTGTGTCCTTCATTGTGGGAGCAAGCCTCCTGCTGCTGACCTCGTGTTCGAAGAAGGAGCAAGAAACAGAGCCTGAAGTTACCGTCCAGGCTGCCAAAGCCGAGAAGCAATCCATCCGCCAGATCATTCGCAGCGAAGCGGTATTGTTTCCCAAGAATCAGGCTGCCATTACCCCGAAGATCGTTGCGCCGGTGAAGCAGTTCTACGTGAATCGCGGTAGCCGCGTTCACGCTGGCCAACTGTTGGCCGTATTGGAGAATCGCGATCTGGCGGCCGCCGAGACGGAGAACAAGGGCTCGTACCAGCAGGCGGAAGCAAATTACGGTATCGAGACATCCTCAGCGCTTCCAGAGGAATGGCAGAAAGCCGAATACGATCTGAAGGTCGCCAAGGAAGCCTACGACGGCCAGCAAAAAGTCTATGACAGCCGCAAGAAGTTGTTCGAGGAAGGTGCGTTGCCCCGCAAGGAATTCGACGCATCCGCAGTTGCGCTGATCCAGGCCAAGTCGCAATACGAAATTGCCCTCATGCACATGACGGCACTACAGAAGGCGGGCAAGAAGCAACAGAAGCAAGCAGCGGAGGGCCAACTCACCTCGGCAAAGGGTAAGTACGAAGGCGCGGCGGCGCTGCTCGCCTATTCGGAAGTCCACAGCCCCATTGACGGCGTGGTTACGGACCGTCCTACTTACGAAGGTGAAACGCCCAATCCGGGCAGTCCGCTGGTCACGATCATGGACACCTCGTCGGTGATCGCCCGCACTCACATCCCCCAGGACCAGGCAGTGCAGTTGAAGCCCGGCGATGCTGCTACGATCCACGCTCCGGGCGACATCGAAGTCACGGGCAAAGTCTCACTCGTCAGCCCTGCACTCGATCCCAACAGCACGACTGTAGAAATCTGGATTGAGGCCACAAATGCCGACGGACGCTTGCGTCCCGGTACCACTGTGACGGTCGAAATGCTGGCGCGAACGGTCGATGACGCGATCGTGGTCCCAGCGGGCGCGCTGCTGAAGACACCCGAAGGCGCATCCACAGTGATGATCGTTAAGGATGGCCACGCACAACAAGTCGAGGTGGAGGCCGGCATCCGCGAGGACGATCGCGTGCAGATCACCAAGGGACTTTCTGGAGATGAAACCGTCATCGTCCGGGGATCGTATGGGCTGCCCGACAAGACCAAAGTAAAAATAGCCGAAGCGCAGGCCAGCGGTTCCGCAAAACCTGCGGCTGACAAAGAGAAAGAGTAGATGCGCGAGTGGCTAAAATCCATGCTGGACCGCATGCGGACCACGGGTGCTCCGGACACGCACTACTGGTTTACACGCTATGCGAAATCGCTGATCTTCCTGATCCTCGTGCTCGTCGCGACCGGGATCTATCTCGCATTCACGATCCCGATTTCGGTCTTCCCCACCACCGACTTCCCGCGCGTGTTAATCGGCGTAGACAACGGCGTGATGCCGATCGACCAGATGATGGTCACCATCACGCGTCCCATCGAGGAGTCTGTCAACAGCGTACCCGGACTGCGGCAGGTGCGGTCAATCACCAGCCGCGGCTCTGCCGAAATTGACCTGTTTTTCGCCTGGGACGTCAACATGGTGACGACGCTCCAGCTCGTCGATGCAGCGCTGGCCAACGTCCGCAACACTCTGCCGCCCACCTCCACCATCCAGACACATCGTCTTACGTTCGCCAGCTTCCCGATCATTGGCTACAGCCTGACTTCGGACACGGTGCCGCAGACCGAACTGTGGAAGATGGCGACCTACGATCTGAAACCGCGCCTGAACCGTCTCGATGGCGTGGCGACGGTGCTGGTGCAAGGTGGGCAGGAGCCGGAGTTCCAGATCACCCCCGACCCGGCCAAGCTGTTGGCAGCGAGTGTCACAGTGACAGACATCCTGGATGCGGTACGGCGGACCAACCTTGTCGATTCTCCGGGACTGCTGGAGCAGAACCATCAGCTTTTTCTGGGACTGGTGGACGCGCAAGTACACGACCCACAACAACTGGGGCAGATCGTGGTGAAAACTACTCCCGCAGGCGTTCCGGTCCGTATCAGCGACGTGGCGGCGGTTGGTCCCAGCGTGAAGCCGGTGTACACCATCGTCACCGCCAACGGTAAGCCGGCAGTCCTGCTCGCCGTAAATCGACAGCCCGACAGCAATACGGTTGAGGTTGCCAATGAAGTCCACGCCGAAGTCGAACGTATCCGGCAATCGCTGCCGCCCGGCATTCATCTGGAGCCGTACTACGACCAGTCCGGCCTGGTCACCGATTCCATCCACAGCGTGCGCGACGCGATCCTGATTGGAATCGTTCTGGCATCGCTGATCATGGTGCTGTTTCTACGCGACTGGGGAGCCTCGATTGTCGCGGTGTTGGTAATTCCTGCGACAGTATTCATCGCTTTCATCGCGCTCAAACTGCTCAACCAAAGCTTCAACCTGATGACGCTGGGCGGATTGGCAGCCGCCGTCGGGCTGGTGATCGACGACGCAATTGTGGTGGTAGAGAACGTCGCACTGCACCGCGATGCGGGTCAAGGAAGGCTGGAAGCCATCCGTAGCGCGTTGAGCGAAATTACCGCACCACTGATCGGATCAACGATTACGCCGATCGTTGTATTTCTTCCGCTCATTGCGATCAGCGGAGTCACCGGCGTGTTCTTTCGCGCGCTGGCCATCACCGTCGGCGTGTCGCTGCTGACTTCGCTGGCCTTGGCATTGTCATGGACGCCCACCCTCAGCCAGTACTTCATTCGAGGGCATCACGGCGACGCGACAACTCCCAAGAAATTGACCGATGCCGATTCAAGCGACGAAGCAAAGGTGCTGGCTGCCGAGGATGCGGCGCTGACCGGGCGCTTCCGGCGGGTTGTGGAGTTTTACGAACGATGGCTGCGTTTCGCGCTCGACCGTCCCCGATGGATTGCGCTTTTCGCGGCAGTGCTGGTGATCGCGTCTTACGGCTGCTATCAATTGCTCGGTACAGACCTGCTACCGGAAATGGACGAAGGCGGATTCATCGTCGACTATCTTTCGCCCGCCGGCAGTTCCCTGCAGGAAACCAATCGCATGGTCAGCCACATCGAGCAGATGCTGCACGGCATTCCCGAGGTTGAAAGCACATCGCGCCGTACCGGGTTGGAGTTAGGGCTGGCGGCCGTGACCGAGGCCAACCGAGGCGACATCGCGGTCAAGCTGAAGAGCAAGCGCAGCCGCAGCGGAGAAGAAGTTATTTCCGAGTTGCGTGCCCGCGTCGAAAAAGAGGAGCCCGGCCTCGAAGTCGAATTCGTGCAAGTCTTGCAGGACATGATCGGCGATCTGTCGAATGCGCCGGAGCCCGTACAGATAAAAATGTTTTCGCCCGATCCCGCGCTGTTGGCGCAATGGGCCCCTAAAGTGGGCGATGCCATTCACGACATCAAGGGTGTGGTGGACATGCGCAACGGCATCGAGAACACCATCAGCGGTCCCGCGACGGTGTTCCAGGTGGATCCAACCGTATCGGCGCGCGCTGGATTTACGCCCGAGGAAGTCGCCATCAATGCCAGCGCGATTCTAGAGGGCGAACCAGCGGCCACGCCGGTCATTCAGCAGGACATCGCCTACACCGTGCGAGTACGCTATCCGGAAGTCAACCGCGGATCGCTCGCGGCGATGAGCAATACGTTGCTAAACAGCGCGTCTGGCCGCACCGCAACCCTCGGTTCTTTGGCTGAGATCAAAGAACTGCCGGGGCAGACGGAGATCCGGCGCGAAAACCTGCAACGGGATGTAGCAGTCACCGCACGTCTCGAGGGGCTCGACCTGGGTAGCGGGATCGCGGCAGTTCAGAAGGTGGTAACGGGATTACATATACCGTCGTCAATCCGCGTGGTGTATGGCGGAACCTACGAGGAGCAGCAGCAATCGTTCCATGACCTGCTGCTGGTGCTGATACTCGCCGTATTGCTGGTGTTCCTGGTGTTGCTGTTCGAGTTCCGTACGTTGGCGGCGCCAGTTTCGATCCTTGCCTCGGCTCTGCTCTCGACCTCGGGTGTCTTCCTCGCGCTGCTGATCACGCGAACAACGTTCAACATCGCGTCGTTCATGGGTTTGATTATGGTTATCGGCATCGTAGCCAAGAACGGAATTCTGCTGCTCGATGCCGACCAGAAATTTCGCAGCCTGGGCCATTCAGCACACGATGCGATGATCCAGGCCGGACGCCGCCGTCTCCGTCCAATCCTGATGACGGCGCTCGCAGCCGCGGCAGGCATGTTGCCGCTGGCGCTTGCGCTGGGCGCGGGATCGCAGATGCTGCAACCGCTGGCCATCGCCGTTATCGGCGGAATCGCAATTTCCATGGTGCTCTCGCTGATCATCACTCCGGCGGTTCACTATTACCTCAGTCACGCAGAGAACAAATTGCAATAACGAATGAAGGAGAAGTAATGAAACGAATCTTTGCTCTTATCCTCGCGGCCGCTACGCTGGTTGCGATTCCGGCATTTGCTCAAAAGTCCTACAAACTTGCCGACCGCTCCAAGCTCGGCGGCGAAGGTGGTTGGGACTACCTCACTTACGACAGCGATGCCAACCGTCTGTTTATCACCCGTGGAACTCACGTCATGGTGGTCGATGCCAAGACACTGAAAGCCACTGGCGATATCACCGATCTCCAGGGAATTCATGGCGTCGCGCTCGCTCCTGAACTGGGCCGCGGATATATCACCAGCGGCGGCGATAACATGCTCGCCATTTTCGACCTCAAGACGCTCAAGGTGCTCGACAAGGTGAAAGTGGGAGAGCGCCCGGATGCCATCCTGTACGACGCTTCCGCAAAACGCGTTTACACCTTTAACGCCAAGACTCAGGACAGCACGGTAGTCGATGCCACAACCGGAAAAGTTGTGGGCACGGTTCCACTCGGTGGAAAGCCGGAGACTGGCGTCGCCGATGGCAAGGGAAATGTCTATGTGAACATCGAAGACCGCAGTGAGATCGTGCGCATTGATACCGCCAAGTTGACGGTGGCGGAACACTATCCCATGGCGGGATGCGACGAGCCCAGCGCCCTTGCCTTTGATGTGGCGCATCGCCGCCTCTTCGCCGGGTGTGGCAGCAAGATCATGGCGGTCGTCGATCCCGATGCCGGGAAACTCGTCACCACGGTGGACATCGGCGGTGGAGTGGATGCAGGCGCGTTCAATCCCAAGACTCAGCAGATTTTCATGTCCTGTGGTGCCGACGGAGTGCTGACCGTCATCCACGAAGACAGCCCGAACAAGTATTCGGTGGTGCAGAACGTACCGACGGCCAAGCGTGCGCGCACCATGGCACTTGATGCCGCATCGAACACCGTCTATACCGTCACGGCACAATTCGATCCGACGCCTCCTCCCGCCGGACAGAGACCGAAGATGATTCCCGACACCTTTGAGTTGCTGGTGGTGCGGCCCGAGTAATGTAAGGGGTCTGGTAAAGAAAGACTGGCACAAGAGCGGCGCCTAATGCCGCTCTTGTGTTTTGGGACTAATCCATTCCCACCGACGGTGGCGGCACGGCCCGCGCCGGTCGCAACGTGATGTCCACGCCGTAAGCGAAAAATCCACCGGCGATCAGCAGGATTCCGAACAACAGGCTGCTCATCCCAAGGATGTGTTCACTGTCGCCACGAAAGATCGAGAAACCGAGGAGCATCATCGGAAAGAATCCGACGGCAACCGCTCCGAACATGCCGCCCGGAACCTTGAACGGCCTCGCCAGGTTGGGCTCTTTGATGCGTAGCACGATGAGCGCGACGAATTCGAGAAGCAAGCTCGAGCCGTAAATCAAGATGTCGATGGTCACCAGCCGCTCAAATCCCAGACCGAGACACAGGGCCCACCCGGTCGCGAGAACAAGAATGGATACCCATGGCGCGCCCGAGCGCTTCGTCACCTTGCTGAAGACGGCGGGCAGCATTCCGTCCTGCGCCATGGCCAGCGGCAAGCGCGAGTAGCTCATCACCAGCGCGTTAAACATGCCGAACGCGCTCATCATCCCACCAGCCACCAATGCGATGCGCAGCAGCGGGCCGCCCACCAGTGCGGCAACGTCGGCCCAGGAGCCCGTCTCCCACGCTGTGGGACTCAGCTTCGTCATGGCCATGGCCGCCACGGGCAAGATATACGTCAGCGAGACCAGCGCGACCGCCGCCATCATGGCGCGAGGATAGGTGCGCTGCGGCTGCTTCACTTCCGCCGCAATGGTCGAGGCATTGTCCCACCCCATATAATTCCACATGGCGATCAACAGTCCGCCGATGATATCCACGTGCGACGTTGTGGGAGTGGTGACCGCGTTCGCCAACGCTCCGTACTTAAACGGAGCCAGGAGGCAGATCATCACAAACGGAGCGGAGAGCAGGAAAAACAGCCAGATCGACGTCGTCGTCACCACACGAATGCCGGCGATATTCAGGGCTGCGCAAACGATTACCACTGCAAGTCCGACAAATATCCCGCGATTGTTCACCCCAAACCACGGAAACAGCCGCGCTAGATACAGCACAAACAAGGTGGGATAAATGGCCATGTCGAAAACACTGGCCACCAGCGACAGCCACGCCTCTTGAAATCCCCAGAAATCTCCCATCGCGCGGCGCACCCATGCATAAAATCCACCTTCCGCGGGAAGCGCGCTCGATAATTCCCCGATCATGTACGCGGTGGGCAGGCTCCAGAGAATGGGGGTCAACAGCAGAATCAAAATCGCTCGGCCATAGCCCGCGCCGTGCACCACGTCCTCGATGCCATAGGTTCCGCCCGAGACCATGAAAAACGTTGCGGCGACGAGAGGCCACAGGGTCAGCTTGGCGGATTTTTTTGTGGGAACCGAAGACGAAACGGTGGAGGCAGCGCTCTTCGGTGTCAAGGCGGGGACGTTAGCTACGGCCAATTTCGATGGGTGCCTCCCTTATCATTATCTGCCTGCGTCGCAGTCGCCTGCGCGACGGAAAACGTCTCTTTAGGATAGAGACTGTCGTTGCCTGCGTAAAGCACAAACCGACCTTACGACGAAAACAATTTCACCATAGTATCGTCATCAGCAGTGGCCCTCGCGAGGCGTCCGAGATCCGCTTCGAGACCGGAAAAAAAAGGCGCCGCACGCCATCCCTCGGCTGCGGCGCCTTCATGTCGAGTGCGGGTCGGACGAGCCGTTACTATTTCTTGGCTCCGAACGCGAAGCCCAACCCCGTAGTAAAGATCAGGTCGTTGTTCTTGTTGCCCGGCACTGGCTCGCTGACGTACTGATCGCCAAAGTTCATGTTGGCGGTCAACCACTTACTGATCTTGGTCGCAAGTCCAACGTTAAAGTTCACCCGGTAATTGCTGGTCTGGTTGAGTGAGGGCAGGTAGTACAAGCTCTGCGTGATCGCCGTGTTCGCCGTGAACTTGTGCCCAAACTCGTCGCCCAAAGTCACGGTGAGAAGGTTGTTTACGGTTCCATTGTAGTAGCTTTCACGGGTGTACCCGAGGCCACCGAGCAGGTCAAGTGTGGTGGCCTTTGTGTTGATGGCATGATATCCGAGGCCTCCGCCCGGCATGACGCGATAATTCAGGTCCTGCAGGGCGTCATACATGCCGGCAAACGCGCCATAGGCGAAGATCTTCTTGTTAAGGTTGCGATCGTAGCGGATCAAGCCACCCAATGAATTCGCCGAGGTTGTTCCCAGCTTGGCGTCGGTCGAGTAGATCGACGTGGCATTCACCACCCAGGCGTCGTTGCTGGTCTTGCGCAACGCAGTGAAGCCCAGCGCGAGGTTGGTGGTCTCGCTGTTGCCGCGGGCGAGCGCGAAGCCGAAGCTGCCGCCGCCGGTCCATCCTTCCATCATTCCGGGGTGCAGCGACTTCTCGTAGGCCGCCTGGTCTGCCGGTGAGCGCATGGTGGTCACGTCAGCACGCGGAACTCGCTGCACGCCTTGCGCCGTCGTCACGACGACGTCGGAGCCTTCAGCCGCGACCGTGCCCGATACCAGTTGCTTGTCGGCCTTGATTACGACCAGAGGCTGCTTGTCCGAGGAAAACTGGCTCACTTCCGCCCAGTCGATGGAGATTTCTCCGGCATAGGTTGTCTTCAATACGAGTTTCTTGCCGTCCATGCTGACGATCGCCCCAGTCAGATGGTCGCCATTTTTCAAAGAAACCTCTTCTGCCTGCAACCCGGCGGCAGCGCAAATCAGCGATACAAGTAGCAGTGACCTAACCTTTTTCAACACTTCAAGCCTCTCTTCATTGTTGGGATTGAGGGCAGAAAATTGGCTCACGGGGGCGAGCTTCTGGTTCCTGCTCCTGTTGTTCGTCAAAATCTTCGCGTGGCGGAGACCAGCTCCGCGAATCATTCTTGGTATATCGCTTTAGGGGGGCGATTGGCGTATACCGATCGAATTTCTATACTTTGTCGTCCGCGGGCTCCTTCACGCCAACACGATTGAGCCTTCAGACTTCTCTGCTGCGACGGTACAGCCACACTCTGCAAGGTGCGGGGCAATTCCTGACACCGCCAACGCACCGTTCTTCCTGAAACTACTAATGATACCGATTTTGGCGCGGTTTCGTCTCGCAAAAGCTCGTCTTGTCAAAGGCGCATCGGACCCTGCCGCACGTGCCGCAACCAGAGGCGCAGAAGCGCGCTGCTGTCGGCGTGCTGGCTCTCGTTTACTGAGACAATCCCGCCCTGCCAGCCGCTGGTAAGTTCCCCCCGAAACCCGTAGTCTGTAGGTATCCGCGTACTCCAATGATCGAAAGCGCGAGCAGGCCCATGTGAGCCGTTTTGTGCCAAGCCCCTGTTTCGGACAGGCGCGGCAAGCCGATAACAAAACCGGTGCAAGTAGCGCTTTAGCACCGAGATACAGGAATTAGTCATGAGAGCTCTCTTCAGCATTGCAAACTTACTTCGTTACAAGGCCGTTCTTCTGGCCGGATTGATCTTTATTTCTTCCCTTCCGGGGATCGCCCAAGGCGATGCACCTGCCAAGAAGCGGCAGACGCTCGGCCTGGCTCTCCAAGGTGGCGGCGCGCTCGGCCTGGCGCACGTGGGAGTCATCACCTGGATGGAAGAGCATCACATTCCAGTCGATTACATCTCGGGCACCAGCATGGGTGGTCTGGTTGGCGGGGTTTACGCCACTGGGCGAAACGCAGCCGAACTCCGCCAGGTGGTCCATGGAATCAACTGGGACCAGGTGATGGCCGGAAAGACTCCTTTTGAGGATTTGTCTTTCCGCCGCAAGGAAGACGCCCGCGACTATCCCAACAGCCTCGAGTTTGGACTGCGCAAAGGATTGCAATTTCCCGAGGGATTCAACTCCGGGCAGCAGGTATCGCTGATTCTCGACCAGGTGGCGCTTCCTTACTCCGAGATTAAGAGCTTCAACGATCTACCGATCCCGTTTGCCTGTGTCGCCACCGACCTGGTCAGCGGCAAGGCTCATGTCTTTCACAGCGGCTCGTTGTCGCTGGCCCTGCGATCGACGATGTCGCTGCCCGGCATCTTCTCGCCGGTCCGCGAGGATGGATCCATCTACGCCGATGGTGGCCTGATGGAGAACCTTCCTGTACAGGTGGCAAAGAAGATGGGCGCCGACGTCGTCCTTGGAATTCACTTGGCCGAGGAACCGCTGAAGCCCGACGCCAATCTTTCCTCGTTCGCGGTGCTCGGTCAGTCGATCTCGGTCATGATCGCGGCCAATGAGCTACAGAGCATGGAGATGGCGGACGTCCTTCTCTCCGTTCCGGTGCAGAAATGGGGAGCGTTAAGCTTCGACGACGCTGACGCCATCATCAAGGCGGGCTACGATGCCGCTGCCGCCAAGTCCAAGGTCCTATTGGCCTATGCGGTGGACGACGCAACTTGGAACCAGTACCTGGCCGAACGCACCGCTCGCCGCATTGTCAACCCGCCGGTCCCGACTTTCGTAGCGGTCAATGGAGTGAACGGGCATCTTGCACAGAAGGTCGAAGACCAGTTTGCCGACGTCGTCGGCAAACCGGTTGACTACGCCGAACTGGACGCTAAGATCATGCGCCTGAAGGGTATCGGCCGCTTTTCTACCCTGAACTATCAGATGGTCGACAAGAATGGTAAACAGGGGCTCGAGGTGAAGACCGAAGAAAGCTCCTACGGTCCGCCCTTCGTTCTTCCGCTGATTCTGGTGGACGGCGCAAGTCTCTCGAATGTTCAGTTCAACATGGGAGCAAGATTCAACTGGCTCGACATTGGAGGTTATCGTTCGGAGTGGCGCACTGACATTGTCCTGTTCTCCGAGTACGGGTTACGGACGGAGTATTACCATCCCTTCACGCCGACCACTCACTGGTTCATCGCGCCCAGGGCACTGGCCGATAGCAATCCCTTCAACATCTACACCAACAACCAACTTACAGCTGAGTACCGCAGAAACATGCTGGGAGGCGGCCTCGACGTGGGCTACCAATTCGGAAATGTCGGAGAACTGCGCGTCGGCTACGAGGGCGGCTGGGAAGGCTTCGAACGGCAGACCGGAAACCCGAATCTGTTGCCTAGCGTCTCCGGCGCTTATGCCAATGCCAAGCTCGAATATCGACTGGACCGCCTGGACAACGCCGTAATCCCTCGCAAGGGACAAGCCCTGGATACCACGTTCCTGTGGTCGAACGCCAGTCCGCTGGCTCCCGCACACTTCCCGGCGCTGGAAGTCGGCTCGCGGAACTTCTTCAGACTCAACGAGCCGTCCTCGGTATTTTTTAGCGCATTTGCGGGGACTACCTTCGACTACAAGACGGGCTTGCCCCAGTTTTCTTTGGGTGGCTCGCAACGCCTGGTCGCCTACGGCAGCAATGAGCTGCTGATTGACAAGTACTTCCTCTTCCAATTGGGCTATCTCAGGCAAATGGCCAAGCTACCTCCCCTGCTGGGTAGTGGCATTTACGTCCTTGCCATGTACGAAGCCGCCCAGGTCTACGGCCAGCCTTCGTATGCTCTCAACAAGGCCTCCGGATTCCCCACCGACGGCGCCCTGGGCGTCGTCGTCAACACCATATTCGGCCCGGTGGAAGCAGCGTACGCCTACGGCGACACCGGCCACCGCAAGTTCTTCTTCCGCATTGGGCGATTGTTTTAGGAAGAGAACATCATCAGAGAAACGGGAACGGGTGGCGCAATCCTTTCGGGATTCGCCGCCCTCTTCTTCTGGTGTGCTCACCCGGTGTTATGCAGTCCCGCGGCGATTCCGTTCATGGTCGCGCCGAGGGCATAGTCTAAGTCAGCACTCTGTTCGCCGCTCCGCTTTCTCCGCAACAGCTCAACCTGGATCAAGCTCATGGGATCGACGTACGGATTGCGCAGCCGGATCGAGCGAGACAGTACCGGATTGCGTTCCAGAAACTCTTGCTGGCCGGTGACCAGCAAGATCATTCGCCGAGCGCGATGAAATTCTTCCGCCAACATCTTGTACACCGACTCGCGCAAGCCAGGATCGTCGACCAGCGAAGCATACAAGTGCGCAATGGAGAAATCCGCCTTGGCCATCGCGATTTCCACGTTGCGAATCAAGTCCGAAAACAGCGGCAACTCCGCAGCCATCACTCTTAGCTGCTGCTCCTGGTGCGGACCCTGCGCCGCGAACTGTTCCAGCGCGTATCCGACGCCGAACCATGCCGGCACCGCGTGGCGGCTCTGCATCCACCCGAAGACCCACGGAATCGCGCGCAGGTCTTCCAGCCTGCGGCTGTTGCTCCTTCGCGCCGGACGCGATCCAATGCGCGCCAACTCCAACTCGTTCACCGGCGTGGCTTGCTCGAAATATCGCAGCACGTCCGGGTTATCGGCGATGTTTTGGCGGTAGTAGCTGAATGCCGCCTGCGATAATTTCTCCATCGGCTCCGACCACTTCGCCTCGACATCGGCTGAAGAGTTGCCCGGACGCACCAGCGCCTCCAGGCACGCCGCGATCATGATCTCCAGGTTCCACTCCGCCAGCACCGGATCGGCATACTTCCAGTTCAGCACTTCGCCCTGCTCGGTGATGCGAATGCGTCCTGAGAAATCACCTACGGGCTGCGCCAGAATGGCCGAGTGTGTCGGGCCTCCGCCGCGACCCACAGTACCGCCCCGCCCGTGAAAAATACGTAGCTTCACTCCGCATTCGCGCGCCACGCGATGCAGTCCGCGATGCGCTTTATGCAACTCCCACGTGCTGGTGAGCATGCCGCCATCTTTATTCGAGTCCGAATAGCCCAGCATGACCTCTTGCCAGCCATGCCATGAGGGCAGCAATTCGCGATACTCAAGCGAAGTCCAAACTCGCTGCATGACTTCCGGGGCATTTCGCAAGGCTTCGATGGATTCGAACAACGGAACCGGCATCACGCCGGGATCGTTCTTCGATCCCGCGGCCTGCAATCCCGACAACGCCGCCAGCCGCAGCACGGCATGGATGTCGTCGTCCGACTCTGCCCCGCTGACGATGTAGCGCGTAATCGACTCGGGATCGAATCTGCTCTTTGCCTCTGCCAGCGTGCGGCAGGTGTCGAGCAACTCCATGCTTGGTGCGGACAGCCCCGCCAACGGATGCAGCGATGGTTGGGGCGCCCAGATCTGCGCAATTTCGTGGATCGCATCGCGATGCACCCGCGCATGTTGCCGGATATCCAGCGCATGCAGGCGAAAGCCAAAGGTGCGTAATTTGCAGATCAGCGGATCGAGCATTCCACTCGCCAGTCGCTTGCCGCCGCTCTCGCAGAGGCTCCGCCGGATGATCTGCAAGTCGTCGTGAAAACCCCTGGCTGACGCGTATGCGCCGGGACTGGAGCGATGGTCCCTCGTATAGCGAAGGCGGGCCCCCATCATCAGCAGCAAGCGCCGACAGGCTTCGGCTTGCGGTGTCCTCGATAAATCCGCCACCGGCTCTGCGATGCTTTTCTCGTATTGCTGCAGCCTATCGCGCAATTCGTCTGACGCTTTCACCTGGTGCGAGGAGACCGTAAGCCGACGTGCCAGAAGTGCGACCTCGTCGATGTAGTGCGACAGTACAAGCGATCGCGCCAGTTCCAGGGCTTCCCGTGTACACTGCGGCGACACGAAGGGATTGCCGTCGCGGTCGCCCCCTATCCACGATCCGAAGCTCACGCACACCGGCAGTGAGACCATGTCCATCTCCGCGTCATACACCTCGCGAAATTCCGCGGCGATTCCCTCATAGATTTTGGGGACAGTCTCGAACAACGTCATCGAGTAATAGCTCAGACCGGTGCGGATTTCGTCCGTGACCGTAGGCTTTTGCAGCCGCACTTCGTCCGTCTGCCAAAGCGCCGTAATCTCGCCGAGAATTGTGTTCTCGCAACTCTGCGCCTGGGAGTCCGGCAACGGGAGCCGGTCGAGCTTCTCCAGTTCGCGGGCAATGCGCCCTCGTTTCAACAAAACTGCGCGGCGCGTGATCTCCGTGGGATGCGCGGTAAAAACCGGCTGTACCTCGATCTCGCCGAGCGCAGCCAGCGCCTGCTCCAGCGTGACACCTGCGTTCTTCATCCGCAGCAGCGTGCCGCGAAAGGACCCCGGTAGCGGGGACTCGTCTGCGTGGACCTCCGAAGCGCGGCGCCGTCGCTTGCGATGATTGGTCTCGGCAAGATTGGTCAATTCGAAATAGGCCGCGAATGCCTTGGTCACCCGGTAAGCAGTAGCAACGTCGAGTGACGCAACCGCGGATTTGCCTTCCTCCAGAAGTGCTTCAGGGTTTTCTGCCGCGGCCGAGAGTCCCTTCTCGCGGTTCTGGATCAGCAACCGGCGCAGCCGCTCGACTGTGTCGAACAGCGCGGACCCTGCCTGCTCCACCAGCACGCGCCCCAACAGTACGCCCAGCGAGCGCACGTCTCGTCGCAGCGGCGCTTCTTTGTTCGCGTCAGAAGTCTTCGCCGTTAATTCGGCCAGGCGGTCCGGCTGATTCGGCGCTCTCCACAGCGGTGGGACGGGCTCCATCTATGTAGTGTATGGGGGAATCAGATTCGCCGGAAGAGCATGACTCCATCTTCCCCCGCATTGCCCTTGCTACAATTCCGGTGCACCCTCGGCGCGATCCATCGCGGCAAACTAATCCATGAAACAGATAGCCCGAAAACTCGTCCTTATCTTCATTGCTTGCGCGTTGATCCTGGCAACCCACTCGCCCGCAGCGGCTCAGCAGTTCAATCCGATCGATAACACGAAGCTGCTCGCTCCCACTCCTCCCCTGGGCTGGAACAGTTGGGATTCCTACGGCGAGGGCATTACCGAGGACGAAGTGCGGGCAAACGCTGACTGGATGGCGCGGCATCTCAAGCAATTCGGCTGGCAGTATGTGGTGATCGATGAAGGCTGGTACGTCCTGAATCCGGGCGCCAAACCCGCGGACGTTGAATTCGCCATGGACGACAACGGCCGTTACATTCCGGTGGTCAGCCGCTTCCCTTCTGCTGAGCACGGTGCTGGCTTGAAGCCGCTGGCGGACTACATCCACTCACTCGGCCTGAAATTCGGCATTCACGTTCTGCGTGGCATCCCGCGCGAAGCGGTGGCGAAGAACCTTCCAATCGCCGGCTCGTTGTATCGCGCGGCGGAAGCCGCGGACACCGGCGACGCCTGTCCGTGGAGTACCTATAACTACGGCCTCAAGAAATCTCCCGCAGGTCAGGCCTATTACGATTCGGTCGCCACGCAGTACGCCAGTTGGGGTGTGGACTTCGTGAAAGCCGATTGCATTTCCGACCATCCTTACAAAGGCGACGAGATTCGCATGTTGAGCGTCGCCCTGCGAAAGTCGGGCCGCCCCATGGTTCTTAGCCTGTCTCCGGGTCCGACATCTCTGCAGAAGGACAAGGAAGTGGCGAAGTACGCGGAGATGTGGCGCATCTCCGACGACTTCTGGGACCACTGGGCGCCGCTTCCTGAAAAAGAGAAAGCCTGGTCGCAAGGCGTGCTGGCGCAATTTGCCACCACCGCAAAGTGGGCCTCGTTTCAGCAACCCGGCAGGTGGCCCGACGCCGACATGCTACCCCTCGGACATCTCGGTCCCCATCCAGGCGACGGCGGCAAGCCACGCGACACCAGGCTCACCCGCGATGAGCAGATCACCATGATGACCTTATGGTGCATGTTCCGCTCGCCGCTGATGATGGGCGGAGACCTGCCCTCGAGTGATGAGTGGACCACGAAACTGCTGACCAATCCCGAGGTGTTGGCGGTCAATCAGAGTTCGAATGGTCATCGACCCGTCATCACGACGGACAACGCTGTGGTCTGGACGGCAAAACCAGAGGACGGTCACGGCTACTACGTCGCCGTGTTCAACCTTGCCGACAAAGAACAGGCTTTGGTTTACGACTGGACCCAGCTCGATCTGTCTAAGTCAACGTATGCAGTGCGTGATCTTTGGAATGCGCAGGATCTCGGTCACGCAGCCGCGCTGAAGGTCACGTTGCGACCACATGCATCGGCACTCTATCGCGTGATCGCTACTCCTTAACAGCTGCCAGCTGGCGCGCAAGATTTCTATAGGTTCGTCGAGGACCATCGTTGGCAGCGCTCTTACAGCTGTGCGATACTGAAATAGCAACGAAGCCGCACGCCCCATGCGAAATCTCAACCGGCGAGGGCTTTAGCACTAAAACAGCGCGCCGTAATCCCAGTTCATACGGCACTCTTTTTGGTAACGCCGGGATGGCGGAACTGGCAGACGCAGCGGACTCAAAATCCGCCGACTCGGAAGAGTCGTGGGGGTTCAACTCCCCCTCCCGGCACCAGCTAAGTATTTCCACCTTTGACACTTAGTTCACTCTTCCGTTTTTTCCCCCGCTGCGCTCGGCACCGTTTTGCGAGAAATCATGGTCGTTATCATGGTCGTTCGCACCGTTTGCGATTTGTTCCCTCTCCAGCCTCTCCATAGCTTCCCTCTTCCGTGCCTGCTCCAGCTTCGCCATGGCGTCGCGCAGGTCGCGCTGGTCAACGATGGCGTACCGCTTGAAGACAGAGGGGGTTTTCCATCCACCGATTTTCATAATCACGCTTTCGTCGATTCCCTCGCGCCGCAGGTCGCGTGCCGCGGTGCGGCGTAAATCGTGAAACAGCAAACCAGGAACGCCGGCATGCTCGCAGGCTTTCTGCCATGTGACGCGGAAGTCCTTTATCGGCTTTCCGCCCCTCGTGAACACGTAATCGTTCGGTCCTTTGCCCTCGACCAGCGCGCCCAACAAGGCCCACACCGCATCGGTCATGGCCGCCGTCCTGCCATCGCGGTTCTTGGTAGTGCCAGGTTCCAGGCGAATCACTCGCTGCGCTAGATCCGCCTGGCTAACGCGCATGTTCAGCAGTTCGCCCTTGCGCCAGCCGTATGTCCGGCCGCATTCCACCAGCCCGCGAAACCAGAGCTCGGGACAGTACGCAACAATTCGCTCGGCCTGCCCGCCTTCCAGAAAGCCGGTCCGGATGTTGTTTTCTTCCAGCTTGGGAAAGCGCGGCAGGTGTAACACCAGTGGCGGCGTTGCGTTGTGGCCCAGTCGAAACATGCGCTTCAGCGCGGCCATCTCCCGGTTGATTGTGGCGTTGGCTGCGTCTTCCTGCTGCCGCTCATCCACGTACTGGTCGATCAGGGTACTACTCACGTCCATGGCCCGAAGCTCACCAAAAAACGGCTTCAGGTGCAATTCCCAACGCTCTTTGACATCATCTAGGCTCTTGCGCTGGTTGATCCGGTAATCGCGCAAGAGCAGTTCCGCCAACTCTTCCACCTGGATGCGCTCCATCTTCGGGCCTGCGTAGGTTCCGGTGCCGATCTCATGCAGGCGACGGTTGAGTAGCTGGCGCGCGACCCGGTAATTGGCCTCTCCCGTGGACTCCTTCACGCACTTGTGATTGCGGTAATACTGGATGGTCCAGGTCTTACAGCCGGGCATCCGGTAGATGCTCCCGCCTTTTTGCCTACTCACGGCTTCCTCCCCTGGCGCTGTTTGAGCTGTGCCGAGAGGTAGCCATCGATGGCGCGCCGCACGAGCTCCGCGACGGGCGCGCCGGTCTTGCTTGAAAAAGCCTCCAAGCCGGCTTTCTGCTTGGGATCGAGGTACACGTTCATCCTGACTTTGTGAATGGGGTCAATATACACCACGTTAAACCCCCAGCCGGTTTTTGCGGCTCTCGATGAACTTGTCCAGGTCGCGGACGTCGAGCAGAAATGGACTATTACCCGGCCGTAACTGGACAAAGGGTAGCTCACCTTCGAGAATCAACTGCCTGACCGCTTTCTCCCCCAGCCCCAAATAATGCCCCGCCCCGCGGGTACGCAGCAGCCGTGCAGTAACTGAAGGATGGCGACCGTGACTCCGCTCCCCGAGCAGTGGCGCGGGGGTCTGCGCGTTCACAGCAGCCCCGCTTCGAGTGGTTGAGTGGTTTTGAGTGGGCCTGTCTCCTGACCTGTACCGCTGTACCACCCTATAGGGTGTGGTACAGCAGTACAGCTAGAGTCAGCCGTACCAGCTGTACCCAGTACAGGTCGGTACACCGGTACAGGCGAGGTGGGAATTGGGTAATAGAGGACAGCTCCGTGTAATCCACCATCTCGAGACTCCCACCGCTTTCCGTCGTAGAGTTTTAGAGTATTGATACCCGTGGTTCGGCCAATCTTCAACGACTCAATAATCTGCGTCTGATTTAGCCCTGGGGTGCCCTGTATCAAATGGCAAATGTCGTCTACAACGTTCCTGCGCTCAGTCTTGGCCGGGCTGTCTGTTAGCTCGAAGGCTCCAGCCTGAAAGTCGGGTGCGACGGTAATGGTTGTCCGCTCGCCGAAGCGATTTTTGCCAACCCTTAACCGGATGAGCCCGTCTTCGCCAATCTCCTGAAGGACGGCCATGTCACATGCGCCTTTGATGGCCGTTGATCCCCGGCCGAGCGAGCCCTCCGACTTGGAGACGTGGTGCATGAGCATTACGGTAGCGCCAGCAGCGGCGTAGGACCTGAGGTGGCGCATAACCTTCGTCATCTCGCCGCTGTCGTTCTCATCTCCACCGTGGGCATATCGCAGCGGGTCAACAATCAACAAGGGTTGCGCCTCCTCGCACATGTTCAGGAGTAACGGATCACCGATTTGTGGTGGCTCAACTCCAACCCAGTGCCCCCAATGCTTCAACAATGGATTGTCGCCATCCACGATCTTCCCGATGCGGCGCTTAATCTCGTGGTCGGGGTTTTCGTAGTCGAGATAGAGGGCTATCGAGTGAGCGCATTGGCGTCCGAGAAATGCCCCGCCAGAGGCGACGGCGTCGGCCATAGCAAGCGCGAGCCACGATTTAGCGCAGCCATCGGTCCCAACCCACAGCGTCAAACTACCGCGAGGGATTAGTCCATCGATGAGCCACTCCGGGGGTTGAATATCGGCGCTGGTGATGTTCGGTAGGTCCATGACGCTGCGAATAGACTGCGAGGTGTTCTCGTGGTGGGATACGGTGTCGGCCAAATCGACCAGACGGCCACGCAATACCGCCAGATCGGCAGCAGGCCCCGTGGCAGCCTGTCCGATAGCTTCGGCTGTATGAGCCAGTAGGCGCAGGCCAGAAGCACGGCGCAGACTGGCAACCCATGGCCCGATGTCCTTACGTTGGGTGACTCCGGTAAGCAGCTCGCCAATGTAGCTGTGGCCTCCGATATGTTCAAGCTGCCCACGCCGGGCAAGTTCCGCGGCCAACATAACATCGTCTACCTGACGGCCGGCGCTGAACATGTCGTTCATGGCACGAAAGATGATTCGGTTTGGTTCGACCGAAAAATCGTCGGGAGTCAACTCGCAAGCTTGCGACCAAAGAGTGGGCTTGTCGATTACCGCGCCCAGAAACGAGGATTCGGTATTGTGGTCGCTCACCATCTTGGAGCCAGGAGAATGCTAGGTTCGTGACTTGACATTGCAGTAGGATGGTAGTAAGCTGTTACCATAAAGAATTTCCCCTTGGCGCGTGAGCTACTAACTCCGCGCCTTCGTTTTTGGAAGACGCTGCGCCGCTGATTTTCCTTATATCAAATTAAAAACCTATAAAACAGTAGTAACAGTAGACACACTGGAAAAGTGGAAAAGAAGGCCAAAACCACGTCAATCAGGCCGTTAGTTCACATCACCACATCCAAGAACTGCCGCGACTGCCATGAGTGCATCTGCTAAACCGGGTGTGCCGAAGAAATCCATCCACTTCTTCCGCGTGATATACAATCCATCCACATCCACTGCCACGGAAAACTGCGCCTAACAGTGAAAAACCCCACCGACTGCACAGTCAATCCCACGCCCCACTTCTCTGCGAATAGCAGCCTCCTCGTCAGCTTTCAGGGTTAGATAACCGCTTTCCGGGAAGCTAAGCCGACTCCGCTCGATGTCGGTCCTTGCCGCAAGCGCGGCCTGCGACATCCGGGCCGCAGCCTCATTTGTTTGACATCTGAGACTCATGAATGCTGCCGTTTTCCGCCATCATTGGCGGTTGATGATTTAGTTATTTCATACATTAAGGGGAGCCGTGAGGCTACAGGCGCCTAGTGGCAAGTGTTTCTCGCGGCTAGTCGGCATCCCTAGTGGAATGTGCAATTTAAACGGGGCTGTTTTTTTGAAACGGTAAGTGAGCGGTAAGTGGTGGTGGGCCGTTGTTGAACAACTCGCGCTAACGAAGCCCTCGGTTGCGCATGTCCCTTCGTACTTTGCTGATTAGGCTATGAATTTTCTTTCTTTGTTGGGGGTCGCCGTATGCCTCTTTAAATAGATAATCTTGAGATACTGAGTGTTTAAAGGATTTTCGCCTCCAACCCATCGGCAACTTAACGTCGCCATCAAAATCCAGTCCGCGGCAAATATCCAGATCGGTTGCGCGGGGATTTTTGACTAGTTGGCTCCAGACGGCAATCCTCAGATGAGAACGGTAATTCAGTCCGGTTGCTCCATCAATGTCGCTGCCACTGGCTTGCGGTGCGGATGCTCTTCTAGGTTCAATGGCTTCTGCGGGCGTGGGTGGTGACACACCCCGGTGATTCAGCTCTGCTCCGCTGAGACTCTCGAAGTAAGAGTCCTTCTTGCATAGCTCGAAAAGTTTCGCTCTTGCGTCCCTGTATTCGCTCTCGGCATCGAGGAGCCTTCCCAGTGCCTCCTCTTCGGGACCTTTGGCAAGTGGTAATGGACCCTGGCGACGGGCAGGATGACCTCCCCCGAATGCAGCTCCCTGTCGCCTCATTTGCTGGTGGTTGCGCCAATTCTTCTGGGCGCCGGGCGTTTTGCTAACCGTGTGCTTAAATCTTGCGCCCGCAACCTTCTGTTCCAGTTGCATAAGCCGAATGCTAATGAGTGTTTTTTCCCGGAGGTGTTGAAGGTATGCCCGATGGATTGTCTTCTGACCCGCGGTTAGTGCAGAGTCTTCCTGCAGTTTCGCAAGCCGTTCGTCAAAGTCTGCAACTGCGGCGCGGAGCTTAAGTCTCTGGATCTCCAATTCTCCGCGCCGTTCACTGCTTTTGGCGGCTTCGGCTAATCGCAAAGAAAACTCGGATTCGAGATTTTCAAGATTCTCGGATGCCGAACTGGATCCGGACTTCTCTACTGGATCGTTGTCCGCAACCATTTGTCACCTTTCCGTGAATGCCCAGCTTAATTGAACCGTCTGGAAGGCGGAGGGAGAAGGTCCCGCCGTGTCACCTTCGTCGGCCTGACGAAGGTATCCAGAAATACGGTTCTACTTCGTTTTCTTGCGCCGCTCAGCAGCTTTCTTCGTGCGCACTTTCGCAGCCGCCTTGCTCGCTTTCTTTGCGATCGCCTGGCGCTCTTCGGCGGTCATCGTCTTCATCCGGGCTTTTCCGCCGCGCCGGCCAATCTCCGAAAGGTACTTAGAAATCCGAGAATCGCTCATACTGAGCACTATAGCACCATCTAAGCGGACTAGGTACAAAGCTCAACAGGAGTGATGATTATGCTCTTGACACATCTAAGCGGCTTAGATAATATGATCCCATAAACAAGAACGCGCCGTGCCAGTGCAGCAAACACCGACACGACGCTAACCAGGGCACCTGGATTGGAGGCACCCAATGGCTGTTAGTAAACGTAACATCGCATCTTCACCCACTCAAGAAGTACCCGTTACAATTGCTCGCGTGGCGCTCTACGCCCGGGTTTCCACGCTGAACGGGCAAGATCCTGAGATGCAACTTTCTGAACTCCGGGAGTACGCTTCCCGCCGCGCTTGGAGCATCACCAGGGAATACGTTGATCAGGGCGTGTCCGGCTCAAAGGAATCTCGGCCGGAACTCAACCAACTCATGGCCGACGCTCACCTGAGGAAGTTCGACGCGGTGCTGGTTTGGAAGATTGATCGCTTCGGTCGTTCGCTGAAGCATCTGGTCAACGCGCTCGCGGACCTCAGCGCCTGTGGAGTCGCGTTTATCAGCTTCCGCGACAACATCGATCTCAGCACCCCATCTGGCCGACTCATGTTTCAGATCATCGGCGCCATGGCTGAGTTCGAGCGGTCGCTCATCCAGGAGCGGGTAAAGGCCGGGCTGCGGAACGCTCGCGCTAAGGGGAAGAAGTTCGGCAGGCCACGGGCTCAGGTTGACGCTGAGCGAGTG